>JAEEGF012053729.1_pt1 | contig 136588 bp, 111 predicted proteins | sample 9134171 | NCBI WGS metagenome assembly JAEEGF01 (sample SAMN16246542, study PRJNA631951) | gut metagenome | biome: gut microbiome; feature: rumen; material: AP-attached | host: Bos | place: Iran: Karaj | collected 2018-10 | reverse complement strand
CCGCGGAGGGTGGTGTTGAGCGGGGACACGGTGCTGGAGGCCTTGTTCATACTGCGGGACACCTGCATGGTGGAGGTGAGGGTGAACAATAGCGAGTGGGGTCATGTGCGAGGAGGAGGGGTCCACTTTGCCGGAGACGAGGTGCTGCTGACGGCGATAGCGGAGGAGGGGTACGATTTTGTGCGGTGGGGTGACGGCTATATGAGCAATGTACGGCGGTTTGTGGCGGTGGGAGACACGATGTTCGAGGCCTATTTCGGCGAAGCGGCCGGGATAGCGGAACGCGGCGGAGTGGAGTTCCGGATGCGTCCGAACCCGACGCGTGGGCGTGTGGAGGTGGAGTGCGGAGAGCCCGGGGTCGAGATAGCGGTGCGTGACGTGTCGGGGCGCGAGGTGCTGAGATGCAAGGCCACAGGAGAGCGGACGGAGCTGAAGACCGAGGGGCTGACGAGCGGTGTGTATTTCGTGACTGTGACGACGGAGAGGGGGACCGGCACGCGGAAACTGGTGATAGAGAGATAGTGCTTGGATTGTTCGTGGCAATGGGGCGTGCGTCCCTTGCCGATACGGGACGGCTGCCGCGAGGCACGGAGAGAATAACTGCATAACACCTAATAAGATTGAAGTGCCCGCGGCTGTCCCGCTCCCGACCTGATTGAGACATTGAACATCAAATGACACGTTGTTTGGCTAGATGGTTATTGAACATCGAAAAACACGAAAGACACGAATATTAACTTGTTTGGCGAGATGGTTATGGAACATCGAAAAACACGAAAGAAACGAATGGAATGGACTGTGTGGATACAGGCGTCACGGCGGCAGCGTCCCCTTTTGAAAGGGGTGCCACGGCAGTGGCGGGGTATGTATCCCCCTGGCGGAGCCAGCAGGAATGTGGATTCCGCTTATAAGGACTTTTGGTATTTGATTTCGGATACATACCCCCCGGCTTCGCCGTACCCCTCTGAGAGAGGGGACTCGCGGTGGCGGTGCGCCTGTCTATAATGGTTTTTGAGTTTGTGGGAGAATGAACGTGACAGTGTTTTGCTTTATTCAGTTGTTTTTGTTGTCGCGTCCCTATCGGGACGCTATTGATTTCCTACGATGGTCACCGCACTGCGCCATGAACGATGTTGCTCCCGTTCGGTCGCGACACGGTTCATGGCTTGTACGGTGTTAATAAAGGTCACACCCCCTTCGGGGTGATTTATAGAGGTCACCTATAATGACTTTGGGTATTTGTTTTCGGATACATACCCCCCGGCTTTGCCGTACCCCTCAGAAGAGGGGACTCGCGGTGTCGGTCGATGGGCGTGGTGTGAGGTGAAACAATCAGTCATGGATTTTAGTCCGATTTGGGTTAAAGAGGGGACTCGCAGTGGTGGGGTAGGAAGTTGTCTTGGATACTAAGCTCGATTTGGGTTAAAAAAAGTCCCGGAAGCAACGATTGCTTCCGGGACTTTGATATCAGGTAATGCCGATATTATTCGGCGGGAGCGGCTTCGGGTTTGAGGAAGACGGTGAGGTAGTGTTTGAGGTCGAGGTATTTCTTGGCGGCAGCCTGAATGTCCTTGGCGGTAACGGACTTGACGATGCTTTCGTAGTCGTTGACCACATAGTCGCGGCTTTCGTTGAAGCGGTAGCTACCCATAATCTGACCCATCCAGAAACCGTTGTTCTGTTTGCTGTTCTGGCGATTGATAATCTGCTGTTCCTGTACTTTGGCGAGGGTCTCGGCATCGGGGCCTTCGTTGATGTACTTTTTGAGGATTTCGAGAGCGGCATTTTCGATGAGGCTGGTGCTATCGGGGTTGCAGTTGATGTAGAAGGTCCAGTCGACTTCCTGTTCGGGGATGCGGCTGTAGCTGACGTTGACGCTGGGGCTGTAGGTGCCGCCCATCTTTTCGCGGATGATTTCGAGAGCGGTGATTTCCATGCAAGCGCTGAGCTGGTTGATGATCTCGCCGTTTTTGACGGAGTGTTTGTAGCCTTTGGTGGTACCGCTCATGAGCATGATGCCCTGGTTGTCGGTGCCTTTGTAAGCAGTGGCGCGGGGAGTGCCCTTGAAGGTGTAGTCTTTAAGTTTGCGATATTTCTCAGCCTTAGCCTTGGTGGTGGGCAGATTGCCGAGGTATTTGGCGATGAGGTCGATGTCGGCATCTTCGATGTTACCCACGAAGAAGAAGGTTTGGTGGGCAGCGTTGCTGAAGCGTTCGCGGAAGATATCGTACATGCGATCGAGGTTGAGGCTGGCGATGTGTTGTTCGGTAGGAACGGCGATGGCGCGGGGGTCGCCGGGACGAGCGATCTCGATATATTTCTTGATGAAGGCCACCTGCGGGTTCTCGCCGATGAATTTAAGCTGGTTGCGGAGTTGGTCGATGTTCTTGTCGAAAGACTCACGGTCTTTGCGGGGAGCTTCGTAGTAGAGGGAGAGGAGTTGGAGCATGGTCTCGAGATCCTTGGGGACGCAGCTGCCGGAGAAGCCCTGAGTTTGAGCATCGATATTGGGGCTGATGGAGACATTGACACCTTTGAGTTTCTTGGAGAGCTGGGTGCTGGAGAACTGAGCGATACCGGCATCGTCGATGAAGCCGGCGGCATTGGAGGCCATGTAGAATTCGTCGTCGCTATAGAGAGAGGAGCCACCCCAAGCGAAGGAGTTCATCTGGATTTCGTCGTCCTTGAGGTCGGTTTTCTTGACGATGAATTTCACGCCATTGGGGCAGGTGTATTCCTTATAGTCGAGGACGGTATTGGTTTTGGTGAGTTTGGGGGTGACAGCGGGGAGCTGTTTGCTGTAGAGGGGTTCGTCCTTGTAGTTGTCGACCCAAGCAGCATACTTGGCGTTGCTGGCGCGGTTGTAGATGGCGAGGACATCCTGCTGAGAGGGGACACGGTAGCCTTCCTGCTGGGGAGCGGTGAGGTAGTAGACGAAGTTCTCTTTGGTGACCCAAGTCTTGATGAGGTCGTTGCACTCCTGAAGAGTGATTTCGGGGATGAATTCCTTGGCATAGCGGTTTTCGGCCATGATGCCGGGGATTACTTCACCTTCGAGGAAGTTGTTGGTGTATTCCTGAGCAAAATTATTGCTGGCGGTCTTGTTGGCTTCCTTGGCCATTTTGCGGTAGTTTTCGAGAATCTCTTCTTTCTGGCGGTCGAGCTCGGTCTGAGTGAAACCGTGCTGAACGGCGCGGAAGATTTCGGCGAGGACGGCCTCGGTGGCATCCTCAATGCGGTTTTCCTTGGGGGCGCAGCTACCGATAAAGGCGTCGCAACTGCGGCCTAAGAAGCCGCCATAGCCGCCGCCTGCATAGAGGAAGGGAGCAGTGGATTTCTCGGAGAGTTCGTTGAAGCGGTCGTCGAGCATGCCGCTGACGAGAGAGCGGACGAGGCTGGCGCGGTAGTCACCGATGGTGCCTTGAGGAGCTTTCTTGTGTTTCCAGAAGAGCATCATGCTGGCATTGGTGGCCTCCTTGTCGGTAGCGATGGCCACGAGGGGTTCTTTGTTGCCGGGGATGTCGAACTCGGGACGGGGACGGGGATTGACGGGAGCCTTGCGGCTGTCGAAATATTCGTGCACTTTGGCTTCCATAGCAGTCACGTCAATGTCGCCAACGATAATGACGGCCTGGAGGTCGGGACGATACCAGTCGTTGTAGAAGCGGGTGATGACGGGGCGTTGGAAGTTACGGATAACTTCTTCGAGACCGATGGGGAGACGGTCGGCATAGCGGGAGCCTTTGAGCATGATAGGCCAAGTGGCTTTGCGGAGGCGTTCCTGGGCGCCAAGACCGCCACGCCACTCTTCGAGGATGACGCCACGTTCGTGTTCGATTTCATCCTGCTCGAAGAGGAGTTTAGAAGCCCAGCCGTCGAGGATTTTGAAACCCATTTCGACGAGTTCGGCATTGTCGGTGGGGAGTTCGACGTAGTAGACGGTCTCGTCGAAGGCGGTCCAAGCGTTGATGCCGCGGCCGAATTCGATACCGTTCTTCTGGAGGGTGCTGATCATCTCATTGCCCTTGTAGTACTGGGTACCATTGAAGGCCATGTGCTCGCAGAAGTGGGCCAGACCCTGCTGGTCGTCGTCTTCGAGGATAGAGCCAGCATTGGTGACCAAGCGGAACTGGACACGGTTTTCGGGCTTTTTGTTGGCGCGGATGTAGTAGGTCATGCCGTTGGCCAATTTACCGATTTTAACTTTTTTGTCGACGGGCACCTTGGCGGTGAGGTCGGACTTCTTGTCGCCGGACTTTTGAGCCTGGGCGAAATTCATGCCACCGATGAGGGTGAGGAGCATGAGGATGGTTAGAAGTTTCTTCATTTGTTGAAAGTTTTATAAAAATATTTTAGGAATTTGATTTTTCGATAGAAGGTTCGTTGGGGCGGTATTCGAGCAGGTCGGAGGGTTGGCAGTCGAGCTCGCGGCAGATGTTCTCGAGAGTGCTGAAGCGCACGGCACGAGCTTTGCCGGTTTTGAAAATGGAGAGGTTGGCCGGAGTGAGACCGATGCGGTCGGCGAGTTCGGTAAGCGATATCTTACGCTTGGCCATCATTACATCTAAGTTTACTACAATCATGGGGTCAGCCTTTCGGGGTTAAATTGTTAATTCGTGTTCTTCCTGGAGTTCGCGGCCAATGCGGAAAATTTGAGAGAGGAAGATGAGAGTCAGGCCAAAGAAAATGCGGGTGAAATGAATAGTGTAGTGGGCCTGAGGCTGCCAGGCGGTGTTTTTGAGGAGGTCGAGGGCCAAGGTGCGCTCGAGGTAGACGCTGGTGTCGGTACAGAGGGAAGAGACAACCAGAAGAATGCCAATGACCAGAAGGAGGGTGATTTTCTTCTCGGGGAAGATGTGGCCGCGTTTGGCACTGCGGTAGAAAGAGATGAGGGTGATGACCACAAGTATGAAGACGGCGATGAAGCAAGCAATCTGGACGATTTGGAGAGCAACAATCCAATTGATGCGGGCATCGTTGCGAATGGATTCGTCGCGGGTGTAGAAATCCATGTCGAAATGGCTGATGTGAGAATGGGCAGTTACGCCGTCGGGAGTGTTCTGTATGGGGTGTTCGGCATTATAGAGTGTGCTGCCTGCATTGAGGTTGGTGATAGTGAAAGCATAGTTGGAGTCGCCGGAAGCGATGCCGCCTACCTGTGGGGTGTCTTCGCTTGAAATGATGTTGCTAAAAAACAATCCCAAACAGATTAATAGTATACCTGCAAAGAGACTGTACACTATTCTGACGTGTTTTATATAATTGGTTTTCATTTCAATATACCGTTTTAATGCATCTATTGTTGGCTAAATAGACGTGGCAAAGATACAACTTTTTTTGAAATCAAGAATAAAATTATTGATATTCGATAAATATTTATGTTTTTCCAATAATATGAATGGGGATTGCAGTAGGGTAGGCAAGGGTGGTAGGAGAGGGAATGAGGGCAAGAAACGGAGGGTAGATGGGGGTGGGGGCGAGTGCGTGAGACTGGTGCTTTGGGGCGGGTTACTCTTTGTCTTGTTCTTTATCTACATGGTTGATGTATTTTTCGAGCGCATGGCGGAGTTGGACGAGGCCAACGCTGTGGTGTATTTCGCCTTCGAGAGCGTAGGAGATGGCTCCGGTTTCCTCGGAGACGATGACGGCGAGAACGTCCAATTGTTCGGTTACGCCGATGGCACTGCGGTGGCGGAGACCGAGATTGGGGTCGATGTCGAGGCGGGAAGTGACGGGGAGGATGCACCGGGCGGCGAGGACCTGGTTGCCGCTGACGATGACGGCACCATCGTGGAGGGGAGAGTTTTTGAAGAACAGGGTTTCGAGAAGGGCGGAGGAAACCACAGCATTGATAGTTTCGCCGGTGCGGATAAGCTCTTCCACCTCGTTGGAGCGTTTGAAGATGATGAGAGCTCCGGTTTTGGTTTGGGACATGTGCATGCAGGCCTGGATGTAGGGTTCGAGATTGACCCCGGAGCGTTTGTTGACATCGCTTTTCCAGAACTGGAAACGTTTGAAGACGGTGTCGCCGGTGAGTTGGGTCTTGGTGCCGATGAGAAGAAGGAATTTGCGGATTTCGGGTTGAAAGACGATGACCAGGGCGATGAGGCCGATACTCATGATACCTCCAAAGATCTGGCTGCAGAAACGCATGTTGAGAATGTCGAAAACACGCCAGGCGATATACATGATGACGAGTACCCAGAAAATGCGTATGACGTTAGTGCCTTTGAGCAGATGATACAACTCATAGACAAGGAGAGCCACCAAGAAGATGTCCAGGACATCGACAAAACGGATTTGCGGAAAGGGGAACATGTCGGTATAAATCTTTTCTGTTATAACGCGGACGAGCGATTATTATTTTGTTACAATGAATAAAAAAAACGAAAGGGCGGGGTGGGGAGGAATTATGATTGAGGGAACAGCAATTGAATGGCGAGGCGAGAGAGACGCGGGGTGTGGACACGGAGCAGGGAGGCACCGTCGCGAATGGCGAGTGTGTTGAGCGCCAGAGTGCCCAATTCGGAGTCGGGCAGGGGGGAGTCTTTGCCGGAAGGTAGATTGAGGAGGGAGAGCCTCTTGGTAATCATGGATTTATTGGACAGAGCGACAAGCATGGGGTTGTTGGGGAAACGATGGATGAGTTCGGGCAGGCGTAGCAGAATTTCGTAGTTTTGGTCAACTGTTTTGGCGAAACCGAAACCTGGGTCGAGCCATACGTTGATCAGTCCGATGCGTTCGAGCTGATTGAGTTTGGATTCGAAATAGGTGGCGAGGTCGTTGATGATGTCGTTGTAGCGGGTGTTTTCAGGTAGTTGCATGGTGAGAGGAGTCCCGCGGGTGTGCATCAGAATGTACTGGACCTTCAGCGAAGCTACAGTGGAGAACATCTGAGGGTCGAATTGGCCGCCCGAGATGTCGTTGACAATGTCGGCACCGGCCTCGACGGCTTTGGCGGCGGGGAGGCTATAGCAGGTGTCGACAGAGATGAGGGTGTCGGGCGGGAGTTGGTTGCGGAGCAGAGAGACCAGCGGGGCAAGGCGGTCGGCCTCTTCCTGTGGCGGGAGAAGGGCGGCACCGGGTCGGGAGGAAACCACCCCGAGGTCGATGATGTCGGCACCTTGGTCGAGCAGTTCGCGGGCATGGGCCACAATGGTGTCGGGAGTGGTGTAGCGTCCGCCATCGTAGAAAGAGTCGGCTGTGGCGTTCAGAATGCCCATGACTACGGGACGGTTGAAAGTGTACTGTTTGTTCCGGCCAAGTACCGAAAGAGGATGGAATTGTACAGTTGTCTCCATGATTTGAATAAAAAGTTGTATCTTTGCTTTTGGAATGTAGAAACGTTTTTTTGTTTTTTTAATTGTGCCACAACAATAAAAAAAAAGAAATTCCGTTTCAATATGTTGTATTTTTTATATTATGCCTAATACTACAGAAGAATTCAAGAAAGAAATTACCCGATGCAGGGACATATACGAGAAGAAGGCTAAGGACTATGGTACTTCGTGGAGGGTGTTGCGGCTTCCGTCGCTGACAGACCAGATATTTATTAAGGCCAACCGCATCCGGAGCATACAGGAAAGTGGGGAGAACAAGGTAGGGGATGGATATGAGTCGGAATTTGTGGCTATGGTGAATTATGCCGTGATTGCATTGATTCAGCAGGAACTGGGTCCTGACGGGGAACAGATGTTGCCTTTGGAGAAGGCATTGGAGCTGTATGATAAACATGTGACAAGGGCCACCTCGCTGATGTTGGATAAGAACCATGACTATGGCGAAGCCTGGCGCATGATGCGGGTGAGTTCGATGGTTGACCTGATTCTGATGAAGCTGAGACGCATCAAGCAGATAGAGGACAATGATGGAAAGACACTGATTTCGGAAGGTGTGGAGGGTGGATATATGGATATTATCAACTATTCGTTGTTCTGCCTTATACGGCTGAGTGAACATACGGATGCCTGAGAATTACAATTAAGAGAAAAAATGTTTTAGAAAAAAAGAATAATTATGAAGATAAAAGACAATAATTTGAATTGGACATTGAATGTGATTGCGAGGGTATTCGTGGGCATAGTGTTCTTATTTTCCAGTTTTGTGAAAGGAGTAGACCCGCTGGGTACATCCTATAAGATTACCGAATATTTGACAGCATGGTCGTTTTTCGGTATGAGTTTTGAATGGCTGGTGCCGATGGCCACAGTGATGGCTATGGGATTGATAGTAGCAGAGTTTACGGTAGGAGTGATGTTGATTTTTGGTTGCTTCCGCAAGTTCTCTGCATGGCTGTTGGCCTTGATGATGTTGTTTTTTACGTGTACCACGCTCATCGATGCCATCACCAATCAGGTGACCGACTGTGGATGCTTTGGGGATGCAGTGAAGTTGACAAATTGGCAGACTTTCTGGAAGAACATAGTGCTCGATGTGCCAACGGTATGGATTCTGCTTACCTGCAATCTGCGCAACAAGAAACGGTTTGAGCGTGATTTCTTAATTACGGTGTTTGCCGCAATATTGATGGTGATATTTGGGCTGTATAACATTAATAACGAGCCTTGCATAGATTTCCGCAGCTGGAAAGTGGGCAACCAGATGGTTGACACGGACGAATCGCTGCAGGTGCAGAGCTATGTGACCTATCGCAACAAGCAAACTGGCGAGACTAAAGAGTTTAAGTCGGAGGAGTTGGTGGCGATGATGGCTGATCCCGAGTGGGAAGAAGCATGGGAATGGGAGAGCAGCCGTGTGGTGGATCCCCACGAGATTAAGGCTGACGGATTCTCCATGCTTGATATGGATATGAACGATCACGCGCAGGAACTGATTGCCTCGCCCGACTATTTGCTCATAGCAACAATACATCATCTGGACAAGGTGGACGATAAAGGGGCAAGGGCATTGCGACATACATTTGATTTCGCAGAGCAGAGCGGCATACAGATGGTCTTGTTGAGCTCGGCATTGCCCGAGGAAACGCAGTCATTCCTTTATTCCAACAAGTTGGATAATATGGAGTTCTTTTTTGCAGACATGACCGCAATTGAGACCATGTTGAGATCCAACCCCGGTTTTATCCTCCTGAAAGAAGGAAAGGTGCTGGGAAAATGGCACTACCGTCACGCATCGGATATCACAGAATTCAAGTTTCAAGAATAACAAATAGAGATAATTAAAAATAATATTATTATGATACAACGTAAGCAAACTTTATTTCTATTCATAGCAGTCTGCGCAATGGCAGTGAGTTTCCTGTTTCCTATTGCCAGTTTCGAAGGCAAGGCTCCGCTGGGAGTGACTGTGACAGGTGATTTGAATTTGGTGGCAAAGGATGTGCCGGAAACGATGTCGCAAATATTGAACGGCGGACCTGTCACGATAGGACAGAAAGGTTTTGTCAATACATGGCCTTTGTTGGTGCTGGTGGCATTGGTGATAGCAATATCCATTGTCAGTATATTCCTCTATAAAAATAGAGTGTTGCAGATGCGTGTTGTAGCCGTAGGCTTTTTGCTGGGAGTTGTGGAGATATTCCTGATTTTCATTTGGGCGGTGGATGCCTTTGTTGACAAGGCGACCCGCGCAATGGCCTGCACCGAGGTGGATGTGGATTATGGTATTGGAACTTGGTGTGCAGTGCTGGCAGTGATTATGTTGTTCCTGGCCGAACGTTCTATCCGCAAAGACGAGGAGAAGGTGCGGGCAGCCGACCGCTTGAGATAACGGGTAACCTGTGTGTAAGGTGAATTTTTGTCAGTAATATTACAGAACAATCAGCAATAGTAATGTTCAATTTGACAAAAACATTCGACTCACTAGACCAATTGCCAGATGTGGCATCGGAATTGCTGGAGACTTTCAGTGAAGAGCGGTTCTTTGCCTTTTTCGGCAAGATGGGTGTGGGGAAAACCACCCTTATACGGGAACTGTGCGACCAGTTGGGGGTGGATGATAATGTGTGCAGTCCTACGTTCGCCATTGTCAATGAATATACCACTGCAAAAGGTGACCCGGTCTATCACTTCGATTTCTATAGATTGAAGAATATTGATGAGGCCTATGACATAGGGTACGAGGAATATTTCTATAGTGGGGAATATTGCTTTACCGAATGGACCGAGAAAATAGAAGAACTGCTTCCTCCTCACTATGTGAGAGTGGAGATAAAGGAAAAAAACGAAATTAGAACTTTAATAGCTACTGTAATAGATGACTGAATCAGAAATGTTGGCTCAATTGGCCGCACAAGCTTTAGACGACAAAAAGGGTATGGATGTCCAGATACTGGACATGCGTGGTTTGCAATCGGCTCCGGCATCGTTCTTTGTAATTGCTTCCGGAAATGTACCGTCACACGTAAGTGCAATGAGCGACCATGTTCATGAAGTGGTGAAAAAAGCCATGAATCTAAACCCTTCGAAGGTGGAAGGCTATAATAATGCCGAATGGATTTTGATGGATTATTTCGACGTGGTAGTACACATCTTTCTTCAGGAGAGGAGAGCATTCTACCGGTTGGAACAGTTGTGGGAGGATGCCGAGCGGCTCAGAAAATGAAATAAAGCAAGGTTCAAACCTGCTGCTTAAATTATAAATTAGGAATACAATAATAATACTTGTCCATAACAATGGCAGACAATAATAATAACAATTCACCCAAAGGGAATAATCCTACTCCTAATGGTAAAGGGGTTGGAGGCAATGGTCCGAGGAAATCACCTTCCAAGAGTTGGTTGCTGTATATACTATATGCCATAATTATCATCCCTCTTGGCATTTTCTTATTGCGTCCTGATTCCAGCAGTGGCCCCCATCCAATTGGTTGGGCCAAATTGGAATCTATACTAGTCAAACATGACTACTCCAAGATTGTTATTGTCAATCAGGAGTATGCTGAAGTGTATATCAAGAACTCGGCAATTAAGAGCGATACAAGTTACAATGATCTTGTAGGGAAGAATTTGCTCAATCAAGATATCTCCTCATCCAGCTTCTACCGCTATGATTTTGTGACATTCGAGAGTTTTGAGAAAGACCTTGAAAAAGTGGAAGAGCAGACTGGAGAGCGAATAGACCTTGTGCCAGTGAAACGTACCAGCTTATGGAGAGACATGCTCGTGGTTTTCGGACCATTCCTGCTGCTTATCCTGTTCTTCGTTTTCATGAGCCGCATTTCGCAAAAGCAGATGGGCGGTGGCGGCGGAGGCATCTTCGGTGTAGGCAAGAGCAAAGCCAAAGTGTACGATGGCAAGACGCCCACCAATGTCACATTCAAGGATGTGGCAGGGTTGGCCGGAGCCAAGGAAGAGGTGATGGAGGTGGTTGACTTCCTGAAAAATCCCCAGCGATATACCGACCTGGGTGGCAAAATACCCAAAGGTGTTCTCCTTGTGGGGCCTCCGGGTACGGGTAAAACCCTTCTCGCCAAGGCTGTGGCAGGAGAGGCTAATGTGCCATTCTTCTCCATGTCGGGTTCCGATTTTGTTGAGATGTTTGTTGGCGTAGGAGCATCCCGAGTGCGCGATCTTTTCGAGGAGGCCAAGAAAAAAGCACCCTGTATCATCTTTATTGATGAGATTGACGCTGTGGGACGGGCCCGCGGCCATGCAGGATTGAGCAATGCTAATGACGAGCGCGAGAACACCCTCAACCAGCTCCTTACCGAGATGGATGGATTCAGCAGTGGCACCAATGTCATTGTGCTGGCAGCCACCAACCGTGCGGACGTGCTTGACAAGGCATTGTTGCGTGCCGGCCGTTTCGACAGGCAAATCTATGTGGAACTGCCCGACATCGAGGAACGCAAGGCCATTTTTGAGGTTCACATGCGTAATCTGAAACTAAATCTTGATAAAGAAAGTCCGGAATGTGTGGACCGTGACTTCCTGGCCAAACAAACTCCTGGTTTCTCGGGCGCCGACATTGCCAATGTGTGTAACGAGGCCGCTCTTTGTGCTGCCCGCAAAGGCAAGAAGAAGATAGAAAAGCAGGATTTTCTGGATGCTATCGACCGCATTGTGGGCGGTTTGGAGAAACGCACCAAGGTACTCACCGAACACGAGAAACGTACCATCGCTTATCACGAAAGTGGCCATGCATCGGTCAGTTGGCTGTTGCGCTGGGCCAATCCCCTTATCAAGGTTACCATTGTTCCGCGTGGCAAAGCTTTGGGTGCTGCCTGGTATTTGCCCGAAGAGAGGCAGATTACCACCTATGAGCAGATGTTCGACGAGATGACAAGTCTTATGGCAGGGCGTGCCGCCGAAGAGATAGTATTTGGTAAAATAAGTACCGGCGCACTCAACGACATAGAGCGTGCTACCAAGATGGCTCAGTCGCTGGTGGTCTATTATGGCATGAGCCCAGAAGTAGGCAATGTGAGTTTCTACGACTCCACCGGTCAATCGGAGTATGGCTTTACTAAACCCTTCAGCGAGAAGACGGCCGAAGTGATAGACAAAGAGGTGAAACGCATAGTCGAGGAGGCATATAACCGTGCAAAGTCAATAATCCTTGAGCATAGGGAACAGCTGGACGAGTTGGCTGAGCGTCTCTTCGAACTCGAAGTTCTGTTCCGCGAAGACCTTGAACGAATCTACGGACCCCGTCAGGCTGAGATAGAGGAAAAGAAACAAGTCGAAACTCAATCCGACAGTCGAGAGTTGGCACAGAGCGCAGAGTCGGATGAGGCGGATAATACAACTGCCCCAAAACCTGAAGAACAATGAAAACATTTTGGATTCGCACACTTAGTGCCACTGTCTATGCTGCCCTTTTTCTGGGTTCTATCTTGAGCGGTCATCTCGTTGGTGAGACTTGGGGAGCAATCATCTTGCTTGCCTTCTCACTCTTTGTCACGATAGGTTGCACATTTGAATACTATCGCATTGCGGAGAAACAAAATGCAAAACCCAACAAGGTTTTGGGCTATATTATGTCGATTAACCTTGTGGTAGTACTGGGGCTTAATGGGCTGGTACCTTTACCCGGTTGGGTAGTAGCCATTCTTCTCGCCTCGGTTGTGCTGTCGATACCAATTGCTTTGGGTGCTCAGTTGTGGCGCAAGTCTGATATGCCTTTTGCCGATGTGCTCCACACTTTGTTGCCAGTCGCATATATTGCTTTCCCGCTCAGTACTATGGCATCTTTGCATTATGACTACAACGTGCTTATTATGTGTATTATTATGGTGTGGGTGAACGACTCTTTCGCCTATATGGGCGGTTCGCTTGTAGGAAAGCACAAAATGTGGCCCCGTCATTCTCCGGGCAAAACGTGGGAGGGTACAATCATCGGTATTCTTGCCACTGTTGCCACCGGCATCTTTGTTGGGCCGTTGTTCTCTACTTATTTCGGGCGCTTCGATTGGGTTATTATTGCTTTGGTTTGTAGCATTGTTGGCACCTTGGGCGACCTTTCGGAGTCCATGTTGAAACGCTCTGTCGGACTGAAGGATTCGGGCAATATCATGCCCGGTCATGGTGGGTTCCTCGACCGTTTCGATAGTCTACTATTCATTCTACCTGTTGTGTGGGTGTACTGTATGATATTTTATTGATTTAATTATATATATTATGTATTTTCATAAAGAAGGTCGCAAACTGATATTTGGCATGCTGATGGTCATTCTGGTCATCTATGCTGCCATGATATTCTTTGTGCAACACTGGAATTTCTTCCACTACTTCTTTATTACTTTGCTCCTGGTGCTTTGGGTGTTGGTGTCGCTTTTTTTCCGTATCCCGCGAAGGATTTTCACCAACGACGACCAACGGCTTATAGCCCCCGCCGATGGAGTCATTGTCACTATCGAGGAGGCGGAAGAAAAGGAATATATTAAAGGCGAATGCACTCAAATCAGCATCTTCATGAACGGAACAGACGTACATGTCAACCGCTATCCCTGCGACGGCACCATCGAGTATTATAAGTTTCATCGAGGGAACTATTTTGTTGCTTCCTATCCCAAGTCCAGCGTCCTCAACGAGCGTACCTCTGTGGGTCTTCTGCTCCCCGATGGTCAAAAAATCATGATTCGCCAGATTGCTGGCACTATGGCCCGCCGCATTGTTTGCTATGCCCGTGTGGGCGAGAAGGTAAAGCAGAATCAGGAAATGGGATTTATCAAGTTCGGCTCCCGTATCGACCTGTTTGTCCCCAAACATTTCCTCTTTGAGGTTAATGTAGAGGATGTGGTGAAAAATGCTGTCACTCCCGTTTGTTCCATTGTCCCGGCGCCCGTCGAAACAGCCCCCACTCAATCCGAATGACCCCATGGACATTGCCGATCAGATATTGTATGAAGACAACCATCTCATTGCACTGAACAAGTTGCCCGGTCAGATAGTTCAGGCCGATAAGACAGGCGATACTTGTCTTGCCGATATGGTCAAGGCTTTTCTCAAACGTCGCGACTCCAAGCCCGGCAATGTCTTTTGCGGTGTTATACATAGGCTCGACCGCCCTGTGAGCGGCGTTGTCATTTTTGCCAAAACCGGTAAGGCGCTAAGCCGTATGAACGAATTGGTGAAAAGTCGCGATTTCCATAAATCCTATCTCGCTGTAGTTAAAACGCCCCCACCCCAGCCGCAAGGCCATCTCGAGGATTACCTGTTGCGTAATGAGAAACAGAATAAAAGTTTCGTGGTTAGTGATTCCCGCAAGGGTGAAGCGAAACTCGCCGTGCTGGATTATCGGCTTCTGTCCACTTCGTCAGGTGGTTGGCATCTTCTCGAAATCGATTTGCACACTGGCCGCCATCATCAAATCAGGTGCCAGCTGGCGCACATGGGGTGTCCTATTAAGGGCGACTTGAAATATGGTGCTCCCCGTTCCAATCCCGACGGCAGCATCTCGCTCCATTCCTATTGCGTTTCGTTTACCCATCCCGTTCGCCACGAGCTGGTCCGCATCGTGGCTCCTTCTCCGTGGACCATCTTCGGCCCGATTCCATCGCCCGATATACCGTCCATTCCAGAAAGTGTCAATTTGTAATTAGAATATATATTATTAATGTTTCCTTATTGTAATATGAAAAAAATCCTTATCACAGCCATTTGTGGTTTTTTCATGCTTACGGGGCTCTCCCTGTCGGCACAATCTATGAGGGTGGCAGAAAATGACTATTCTGCTGCCGAAATACTCTTCTCTGCGCCTGAACTTCATTCTTCGCTGCAACAAGTTGGCAGCGAGACATTCCTCCAACTCACTTTCGATGGCTCCACACCATCCACCAAGTTGGGCCTTCCCAACCTCCCCATCCTTTCGGAAATGATAGAAATACCGTTGTGCTCCGAGGTGGTTGTTTCTGTGTCTGAAGTCAGAACCAAGCAACTGCCCGCTGCCTCCAACTATGTGATGCCTGTCCAGCCGTCTCCCAGCAAGTCGGATGTGGGACCCTTGCCCTTTGTCTTCGACAGTGCTTTCTATGCCACCGATGCATTCACCGATGCCCCTGCGGCTTGGGTGGAGACCATTGGCGTGGCCCGTGACCGCAATCTGGCCATCCTGCGCATCTCGCCCATTTCCTACAACCCGGTCAGCGGACAACTGAGCATGATTACTTCAATGAAAGTCAAGCTCACCTATCGCAATGCCGACAGGGTTGCCACCGAGCAGATGCATTCCCGCTACTTTTCGCCTCAGTACACTGTAGGCCACTCTCTGCTCAGCACGCTTCCCGCGACCAAGGCCATTCGCAACGCCGCTCCACTTCATTATCTCATTGTTGCACACAGCAGTTTCCGTGGGGCTTTCGACGACTTTGTCAATTGGAAAAAGCGTCAAGGCTTCATCGTTACTGTGGCCTATACTGGCGATGCCAATGTGGGTACACAAAACACACAGATTGCCAACTTTATCAAAGGATTCTACACCAATGCTACCGACGAGCTCCCGGCTCCCACCTATCTGCTTCTTATTGGCGACCATCAGCAGATACCCGCTTTCGATGCCCGCTGCACTTCTCCCGACAACAACCATGTCACCGACCTGTATTTCACCACTTGGACTGACGGCGATAATCTCCCCGACTGCTACTATGGCCGATTCTCGGCCCGCACCGTTGCCGAACTCACTCCCCAGGTTGAAAAAACCATCTTCTACGAGCGTTACGATTTTCCCGATCCCAGCTATCTGGGCCGCGGTGTTCTTATTGCAGGCGAGGATGGCGGCTACTCCAGCGACTATGCTTATCAGTATGCCGACCCCGCTATGGACTATTTCGCAAAATATTATATCAATGCTGCCAATGGCTACAATGATGTCTATTACTATAAGAACAATGTCAGTTTCAGCCCCGCAGGCGTAACGGTTACGGGCAACTCCCGCACATCGGCCACTGCCACTGCATTGCGTGCCCTCTATAATCAGGGTTGTGGTTGGGTCAATTACAGCGCTCACGGCTTCGACGATTCATGGAGTACTCCCAATTTTACCGCCAACCACGCAGCAGCCCTCACCAACACCAACAAACCCGCTATTATGATTGGCAATTGCTGTCTCTCTGGCAAGTTCAATACCCAACAATATGATGCATGTCTTGGCGAGGCACTTCTGCGTCGGGGCAATAACGGCGGTGCAGTTGTTTATATCGGTGCAACCAACTCTACCTATTGGGCTCATGATTTTTGCTGGGGTGTTGGCTACCGCACATCCATGTCCAACACCATGGATGCCGAATACGACTCCAGAAATTTGGGTGCCTATGACCGCCATTTCCACACCCACAACGAGACCTATCCCAATTGGCGTCAAACCGCTGGTTCCATTATCAATGCCGGCAACTATGCCGTACAGGTATATGGTTCCTATGTCCAATACTATTGGGAGGTATACGAACTCTTTGGCGATCCCTCGCTTATGCCCTGGTTGGGTGTGCCCTCGGCTCTCCGTGTCGAGGCCGATGAGGTTGTGACGTTGGGTATTGACAGCTATTCCGTCCGCACAGAACCCTATGCCTACGTTGCTATCACCCATCCCTCAACCCAAGAACTCGTGGTGGCTGCTTTCGCCGACGCTAATGGCAATGCCACGCTTGCCCTGCCCTCATCCCTGTTTCCCGACACTTACGAATTGGCCGTATGGGCACAGAATCGCCAGCCTGTTTTCCGTCCTCTTCAGGTCATAGTAAACAATGTTCCCTTCATTCAGATTGCCCGGGTTCAGCCTACCGCCGTTGCTACCCCCGACAGCGTTATCTCGTTCAATTTCACCCTCACCAACCTCGGCAATCAGTATCCCTCCGAATGCCTCATCACCCTGTCTTCCGACAATGGTGATGTCCTGGTACTGCAGCCCGAAGGCCGTTTCGGCACCATCGCTCCAGGCGACACTGTCGATGTCCCGGCCCTTTGCTCCATATATATCCCCGCCGATATGGAGGATGGCACCATTATTAATCTTTCCGCTATTGCCAGCTTTGGCGGTACTTCGACCAAACATTTTTCCATCCCCGTCGTTGCATCCCGACTTTCGGTTGTGCACTACGAAGCCAATCCAGACCTCAATCCTGATAGCAGCTCGGTCATTTCGTTCCAAATCCGCAATAACGGACACGCCACCTCTCATCCCACCCAGCTCAGTCTGGTGAGCGATTTCGGTCTGGTAAGCTCTACCATCCCGTCTGTTTCGCTTGGCGCTTTGGCTCCAGATCAGGACACTGTGGTTACCTTCCCGCTAACCATGGCCTCCAATTTGCCCAACATCTCTTTGCCATTCTATCTCTATGCCGACTCGGGCAACAATGCTAAACTCATTTCTGTCGCCATGGTCCGTATCGGTTCTTCCGAAATCGAGACTTTCGAGTCGGGCGACCTCTCGCGGTTCTCATGGAGCAATAATTCCCGTCCATGGACGGTCACAGAAGATAACCCCTATATGGGCCGTTTCGCCGCACGCAGCATGGCCAATCTTTCCAACCGTTCCGAATCCCGTATGTCTATTTATTGGACATCTTCTGTTGACGACAGCATCTCTTTCTACTATAAAGTATCCAGCGAGGAGGGATATGACTTTTTCTCTTTCCGCATCGACGGGGTTGAAATGGTCAGCGCTTCCGGCGAAGTGGATTGGACCTATTTCTCCTGTCCCGTCTCTTCCGGTTCGCATAATTTCGCTTTCAGCTATTCCAAAGACTACTATAGTACTGAAGGCAGCGACTGTGCTTGGATAGACAATGTGCATTTCCCATATTCCGGTGTTCTTTGCTCGTTTGTTGTCGACAGTGCCTGTGTGGGCGAGGAATACTATGTGGGCGATACCCTCATTTCCACATCCGAACCTGGGGTGGTTTCCTATTTCGATTCAACCCAGACCCCAATGGCATACTACGCCATCACGGTGCTTCCCTCTCCTGTCGTCTCTATCGAGGCTATCCACGCTCCCAATGGCAATTGCATTCTTCTCAAGGCTCACGGTGCCGACAGCTATCTCTGGAGCACCGGCGACACTACCCCTTGCATCGTTGTCTGTCCGCAGCAAAGCAGTGCCTACAGTGTGGTGGGCTATCGTCAGGCCTGTAGCGGCCAGGCTGTCTACCAGCATGTGGGCATCCAGCAACCTTTGGCTGCCGAGAGTGTCAAAGTGTTCCCCAACCCAGCCACCAGCCATGTCACCGTCCAAGCCTCGCATATCCGCCGCGTGTCCCTTGTCAATCTTGTGGGACAAACCCTTTCTGTGGCCAGCGTTGAGGCCCCCAGCACCGTCATTTCGTTACAAAATCTTACTCCAGGAGTATATTTCTTAAGGGTTGAAACCCTTGAAAATACTGTTGTCAAAAAGGTTATTGTAAAATAATTTATTGTTGATTTCATTGTCAATCAGCCGAATGTAAATTCGGCTGATTTTTTTTATCCCTGTACTATTGCTTTTTATATATTTTTGTGTACTTTTGCATCGCAATTCAGCGAAGTTGGATTTGCTAAACGGCACTCATCTGTCGTGATTAAATTTATTATTAACCTATCAATTTAACTCAGTCGGATGAAGAATAAATATTTCGATTTAGTCGATCAGACTTTCGACTTCCCACAGGATGAATTTCGCACCGAGGAGGGCGAACTCTATTTCCACGACATTCCTTTGATGGAGATTATCAAGCAATACGGTACGCCGTTGAAGATTACATATCTGCCCAAAATCACCTCGCAAATCCAGCGTGCCAAACGCATGTTCAATGTCGCTATCGCAAAAACCGATTATGCCGGTACCTACAATTATTGCTATTGTACCAAATCCAGTCACTTCAGTTTTGTACTCGAGGAGGCGTTGAAAAACGACATCAACCTCGAAACATCGTCGGCTTTCGACATCAACTTGATACAGGAGCTCTACGAACAGAAACTGCTCGACAAGGACATCTTCATCATCTGCAACGGCTACAAACGCCAGCAGTATATCGAAAACATTGTCAACCTTTATACCGATGGTTTCCACAATGTAGTCCCGGTGCTCGACAACAAGAACGAGTATTACCGTCTCGACCAGTGTCTCGAGAATCCCGAAGTCCCCATGAAGCTGGGCATCCGCATCGCCGCCGAGGAAGAGCCCAAGTTCGATTTCTATACCTCCCGTCTCGGCATGCGCTACAGCGACATCGTCAGTTTCTACGAGGAGCAAGTGAAACCGAACAAGAAGTTCACCTTCAAAATGCTCCATTTCTTCATCAACACTGGCATCCGCGACACCGCCTACTATTGGAATGAGCTCTCCAAGTGCGTCAATGTTTATTGCGACCTGAAACGTGTCTGCCCCGAACTCGATTCGCTGAACATCGGGGGCGGTTTCCCCTGCAAGACATCCCTTGCCGCTACCTACGACTATGAGTATATGGCCGAGGAGGTGCTGGCTCAAATCAAGAATATCTGCACCAATCGGGGAGTGCCCGAACCCAATATCTTCACCGAGTTTGGCAGTTTCACTGTCGGTGAGAGCGGTGCCACCCTATACAGCATTCTGGAACAGAAGCAGCAAAACGACCGTGAGATGTGGTATATGATCGACAGCTCGTTCATTACCACCCTGCCCGATACCTGGGGCATCAACCAACGCTTCATCATGCTCCCCATCAACCACTGGGACTGCGAGTACCAGCGTGTGTTCCTAGGTGGCTTGACTTGCGACAGTGAGGACTACTACAATGCCGACTCGCATGCCAACGCCATCTTCCTCCCCAAACTCCAGAAGGACGACCCGCTCTACATCGGTTTCTTCCATACCGGAGCCTACCAGGAAAGCCTTGGCGGCTATGGCGGCATCCAGCACTGCCTCATCCCTGCGCCCAAGCACATCATTATCGACAAAGACGAGAATGGCGACTATGTCACGAAACTTTTCGCCAAAGAGCAAAGCCACAAGTCTATGCTCAAAATATTAGGCTACTAACCGCCTGTCTACCTTTCCCCCGCAGGGGGCAAGGTCAATACCAATTGCCCAAGGGGCAATAATACCCGCCATCATCGATTCCGCATCGTCGCCCGCAGGTATTATTGTCCCTCTCTTTTTTGCCACTCCTAACCGTTTTTAAGCGGTTTCAATCCCTGTTTGTTTTGCTCTTCTTGCACTTTCGGATTGGGTTGTTTCCAAGTTTGCTAGACTTTCAGCTTGAATTCAGTGCATTATGAAGCTTTCTTCACCGAGTAGGTTAAGATGAGCTTATGAAGAGCTTATTGTGAGCTTGAGGGTAAGCGAAGCTGGGGTGTTGATGGAGGGTTTGGGGCGGAGAGGGGGTGTTTTCCTGAAATCGCTTGACAGATTTTTGCTGGTTAAACTGATTGACTTGTCAAATAAGGGGCGGTGCGGATGGGAGGGGTGGCTATAGGAAGTGATGGGATGGGGAGGGCGGGGATGGGAGAATGGCGGTGGTTATGAGGCGTGAAGAGAGGTGGGCGGAGATGGTTAGGGAAATTGATGGGACGTGGCTTTGTGGGGTTGGGGAGAGGGTTATGGCGTGGTGATTGGTGGGGTGTGGTGGAGAGGAAAGAGAAAGGGACCGGCGGGCAGGGTTGGGTTGACTGCCGGGCTGGTCCCTGTAGGGGTGCTAACCCTGTGGGTATTTGGGGTAAACCCAAATCGGTCATTAGACCGACGAGTATATTCTTTCTCGCTTATTCATGTCTCTTTATGCCATATCAGCATTTCTTTCGGCATCTTGTCCACATCCCTGTCTCGCCGTAGCCCGCTACGCCTTCGCCATCGATGAGTCCAATCTGCTCGAAACAAATACTAATCTGGCATAAACCCCAATGACTGATTTGGGTTTAATCGTTGTAGATTTCGTGGAGTTCTATCTCGTAAATCATGGGGGTGAAGGGTGGAACGCCGTTGGCGTTGCCAATGAGGTTGAAGGGGAAGTAGAAGCGGTATTTGCTGCCGGCGTTCATCAGCTGCATGGCGTAGATGAGGCCTTGGAACATTGGTTTGCCCAGGTTGTGGGTGATGGAGCCTTGACGGCCGTAGGATTTGTCAACAACTTCGCCGGTGTACATGTTGGTGTTGGTGAAGTCGAAGTTGATACGTTTGCCGACGGTGGCTTTGGGGCCGTGGCCTTCGCGGAGCACTTCGTAGTAGTAGCCTTCGGGGGCTTTCTTGATGTTGGGGTTTTGGGCCAGGAGTTTTTCGAAGGCTTCTTTCTGTTTTGCCTCCGAATTGGTTTGCTGCTGGGTGTTCAGTTCCCTGTCGTGTTTGGCGACGAGAAAAGCGATGTATTGGCATGCTTCGTTGTAGGCTTTTTCGTCGAGGGGTTGTTTTTCGCCTTTGAGGGTGCTTTGGAAGGCTCTCAGTACGATTTCGTTGTTGAAGTCGTATATGCCGTTTTTGGCGGTTTGGGCAAGACTCATGCCCATGGCCCAGCTGAGGCTGTCGGTTTTGTTGGCAAGAGTTGTGTTTTCGGCCTTGTTGCTGCACGATGCGGATGCAAGAATCATTGCTCCGGCGAGGAGTGCGATGCCGAGGTGTTTTGTAAGGGATAAAGTTTTTTTCATTGGATATTTCTATTAATTGTTTTGCTTTGTTGTGACGGGGTGGGGCGGAGGCGTTATTTGCCGCGTCCCTGGAAGATGATTCCGATGGTGTAGATGAGTATTTTGAGGTCGGTGGTGATGGACATGTTTTCAAGGTAGAGGAGGTCGTATTTGAGGCGTTCGCACATTTCGTCAACGCTGCTGGCATAGCCGTATTTTACTTGGCCCCAGGAGGTGATGCCGGGTTTGATGCGTTGAAGCAGGAGGTATTCGGGGCATCGTTTTACGATTTGGTCGATGTAGAATTGGCGTTCGGGGCGGTAGCCGACGATGGACATGGTGCCTTTGAGGACGTTGTAGAACTGGGGTATCTCGTCGAGGCGCACTTTGCGCATGAAGCGTCCGAAGGGGGTGATGCGTGGGTCGTCGTCGCGCGAGAGGGCGGGGCCGCAGGCTTCGGCATCGATATACATGCTGCGGAACTTGTGCATTTTGAAGGGGCGGCCTCGGTAGCCGATGCGTTCCTGTGCGAAGAATATGGGGCCAGGGCTGGTGCATTTCACTATGATGGCGGTGATGAGGAAGACGGGGGAGAGAATGACGAGCGCCAGGACGGAGAGGACGATGTCGAAGAGCCGTTTGACGCTGTATTGCCATTCTTCCATGAGACGGGTGTTGATGGTGATGAGTGGGGAGTGGAAGATGCTGTCGACATGCACCATGCCGAAGATGATGTCGCGGGCGTCGGGGGTGATTTTGATGATGACTTCGCCACACCCGTCGAGTGTGCGGAGTATTTGCTGTATTTGTGTCTGCTCGTTGTTTTCGACAGCGATGATGACTTCTTCGATGTGGTGGGTGTTGATGAGTTGTTTCACGTCGCGGGTGGTGCCGAGGTTGGGCATGACGGCGGTGAGGCGGGTTTCGGAGGGGGTGGGGGTTTCGCTGTCGACCGACACGAAACCGACGAAGATGTTGCCCGAGTAGGTCTCTTGGTTTTCGAGGTCGAGGTAGGTTTGGTAGGCTTTGTTGTGGCTGCCGATGAGGAGGGTGGGGAAGCCGATTTGGCGGTTGTGCACCTTGTGGACGATGGAGGATGTTTGGATGAGGCGGCAGGTGTAGGTGAGGCTGAAATGGATGATGAGGATGAAGAGGAAGGATAGGTAGTAGTTGTTGTAGGTGCCCACTTGGTCGTCGAGCATGAGCACGAAGAAGAGAACCACTACGCCGATGATGCTGGCTATGGCGGTTTGTTGGAGTTCCTTGAGGCGGGATTTGCGGAGAACGTTTTTGTAGGAGCCCTGCATGGCATAGAGCGCAAGCCAGCCCAGCGGAACAATGACGATGCCCAGCCAGAAGTTGGGGTCGGAGACGATGAGCCCGAGGTCGTCGAAGGTGGTGTTCTCAAATCCTATCTTGCGGAATACGAAGAGGAATGCCCACGCAAGCATGGCACTGAGAATGTCGAAGAAGATATATCGTAAGGTGACTTTTTTTGCTTTCATGAGTTTGAGGGTGTAGGGGGGGGATGTGAGTGTGTGGAAGGGGGCCTGTGTGGGAGGGGGCCGAGGTGGAGTTTATGTATATGTTGCTAATGCAGAGTTGTGTTCGGATTGATGGGTGTGTGCGGTAAGTATATAACGATTATTTCATAGAAATAACCTTAACGTTGTCGATATAAACGTTGCCTTCCACCCCTTGGGGGTTGGAGGCCTGGAAGAAGAGCGTGAGCGGGACGTTGTAGTTGAACGAGCTCCATGTCTTGCCGAGGTTGATGTATACTTTGTGCCACTCGTCGGTGGGGTAGAGGGTCATGACGGATTTGACGACGGCGGTGGTGCCCAGATATTCAAAGCCGAGGAGTTGGACCCAGAGTTCGAGGTCGGACTTGTAGTCGATTTCGAGATAGAAGGTATTGCGCGTTTCCGGGGAGAGTTCTTTGGTGCAGGTGAATGTTTTGGTGGACTCGGAGTCGGCCACATGTAGCATGGCATAGCCTTGGCCGGTGCAGGCGTTTTCGGGGTCGTTCTTGACCCAGGTGAGAACGGTGTCGAAGTTGGTGGAGAAGGTGGTGGGTTCGAAGTAGTCCTCGCAGAGAACGTCCATCATGTCGCGGGTTTGATAGTTGGCGTTGAGGGTCCACTTCTGGCTGTCGGGGTTGAGGGTGCCGAGGTTGGTGACGCTGTCGGGTGAGAGGGGTATGTTGTAGAGTGTGGTGGGCTGGTAGAAGGTGTAGTAGACGCGGAAGGCAGCTTGGCCACTTTGTTTGATGACGGGGTAGACACGGAGATACTTGAGGGTGCCGTGGCGGAGGACCGGAGTGGTGAAGGGGAGCTGGAAAGAGCCGAAGTCGGTTTCTTCCTTGTCGCCTTCAAAATAACCTATAAGTTGGACGGCATCGACGACGGAGGTGTAGAAACCGGGTTCCACCGAAGGGGCGTTTTGTGCCTGTGGCACGATGTCAATATGGTCCAAATGGATGTAGGCGGGCACAGTGGTGTCGCCATCGAAAGACTTGCAGGCGCTGAGAGTCAGCAGGGTTAGGGTGCCGGCAAGCAGTAAGCGGAAATTATTTTTCGAAAAAATCATACATCTATGTAACGCTTTAGTGATTTTTTTAGTATCTTTGCAACGAAAAAAACTGACAACCGGCAGCGCCAGAATGCGTGAAACGCTTTGCTGTACATGGTTTAATGATATTTGGAGGAAAAAGATGAAAGAATTGTCAATGCATGTATATGACCTGATGGAGAATTCGACAGCCGCCAATTCTACCGAGGTTAAACTGACTATCAAGGACAGTTTGAAGGAAAATGTGTTCCATTTTCTGATAGAAGACAACGGGAAGGGCATGTCGCCCGAGTTTTTGGCCAAGGTGACCGATCCCTACACCACTTCGCGCACCACACGCAAGGTGGGTTTGGGACTGCCGTTGATAAAGATGAATACTGAGAATTGCGGAGGCGGGATGAAGCTGACCAGCGAGCTGGGCAAGGGTACGCGGCTGGAGTTCTGGTTTGTGCACGACCATTGGGACCGTCCGCCGATGGGCGATTTGACCGGAACACTGGTGATGCTGGTGTCGCAGCATGAGGATATTCATTTCATCATTACCTATATCACCGACGAAGGGGAGTTTGTGTTCGACACCGACGAGGTCAAGGAGGCTTTGGGCGGAATGAGCATGAACGATTTGTCGATTATTAAGTATTTGAAGGAGTTTGTGCAGGAGAACCTGGACGAAATACATGCCAACGACTGAGATGGTGCGGATAGGGGTGCTTTCGGATACGCACGGAACGGTGCCGGAGCAGGTGTTTTCGTTTTTCAAGGACTGCGACGAGTTGTGGCATGCAGGCGATATAGGGCGTGGGGTGCTGGAACCGCTGAGAGCGTTTAAGCCCGTGAGGGCTGTGTATGGCAATATGGACGATTACAGCATGCGCTATGATGTGCCGGAAACGGCATTGTTCACTTGCGGGGGATTGAAGGTGCTGATGACACATATAGGCGGATGGCCTGGCCATTATCAGCAGAACATACTGAAGATTATAGAGCAGGACCGTCCTGATATCTTTGTGTGCGGGCATAGCCATATACTCAAAGTGATGTACGACCAAGAGCACCGACTGCTGCATATCAACCCCGGTGCCGCGGGACGGCAGGGATTTCACAAGGTGGGCACGCTGGTGCGGTTTACCATTGACGGGGTGCCCAAGGATTTGGAAATATTGGATTTCCCCAAGTTTGGCAACGCTAAATGATGTTGCCGAGGCGTATGGAGGCTGTGGACTGGGGAAAGTGATTCTTTTAAGCTGGGTTATATAAATTCTGTATATGTGTCGCGTCCCTTCGGGACGCAGTTTTCAGATGTCTTAGCGTCACGGCACTGCGCCTTCGGCTTGTACCGTGTTATTCATTTCTCACCCTTTCAGGGTGATTAATAGAAGCCCCATAATTCCCCGCGAGGGGTGAGATTCTCATCTACGTTGTAGATTGCGTGGAGCGGTGGATTCAAAAACGGGAGGTGCAGCGTCCCGAAGGGACGCGACAATGATTAAAAGAAAAGAGTATGTGACGAATAGAGTTTCCGGACGGGATTACTGTACGGAGGGATGGTTTGTTGGCGAGTTGTCGTTGCCGGACGATTTGTCTTGGGAGGAATGCTGGGGCTGTAGCTGGGCAAGGATGACGCCAATCACTACGATGACTATGCCGATGGGTTTTGACCATGTGAGCTGCTCCTGCCCGATGAGGATGGCGGCGATGAGCGAGAAGACGGGGATGACGTTGGTGAAAATGCAGGACGAGGTGGCTCCCAGATGGGAGATGCCAATGTTGTAGAAGGCATAGGCCAGGGTGCTGCAGAAGACGCCGAGGATGAGGAGCAGGACAATCATTTTGGGAGAGTAGGAGAGGAGGGGCAAATTGCTGCCGTCGACAAGCAGCATGCAGGGGAGGAAGTAGAGGCAGCCAAAAAGGTTTTGGTAGGCAGTGATGGTGATGGGTCGGTAATGGTCGACGAGTTTAACAATAATGATGGTGAACACCACGGCAATGAGGACGGCACCGGCCAGCCAGGCCAGGCCGATGGGGTTGGTGTCGAGGTTGCCTTCGCCGCCGAAGAGAAGCATGACCGAGAGGCCGATGAGCGAGAGAACGATGCCCACGAGTGTGATGCCTTTGATTTTCTCCTTGTAGGCCAAGGCCATGCCAAAGGGGACGAAGAGGGGGATGGTGGCCACGATGATGGAGGCCATGCTGCCACTGACCAGTTGCACTCCGCTGGTTTCGCAGATGCTGTAGATGAAAGGTTCGCACAGAGCCAGTAAGAGGAACCACTTGAGGTCGCCTTTGCGGATGGGCTCCAGCCGTTTGGTGATGAGGAGCACGGGAATGGTGACGGCGGTGGCAAGCAGGAGACGGAAGGTGAGAATGATGAAAACGGTGATGTGGGGTTCGGAAACAAAGAGTTCCTTGGTCATGATGAAGCTAACGCCCCAAATGATGGAGGCGAGAGCCAGAAGGATGTAGACAAGAGATTTTTTCACGATGAGGGTTGTGTGATTCGGGTTTTAGAGGTTAAATGTATAAATGCCTTGCTGGGGTTGCCCATTGTAGAGGGTGAGAGTGCGCAGATGGGTGCCGCGAGGCAGCTGGAGGGGGTTGTGGTAGACGGGCGACTCGGGAGTCGGGGTGGTTCCGTCGGTGGTGTAGTAGACATAGGCATTGTCCACCTCGGTAGTGATGACAACCTGGAGGGTTTTGGAGTTGATGGGGGTGGAGGTGACGATGGGTTTGAAAGACCCTTTGCAGCAGTTGTAGCCGTTGTTTGCAAGGCGGGTTTTGTGGTATTCGATTTTCTGTTGGAAAAGGGGCCAGTCCTTGCGGTCGGGTTGAGTCCAGAAACACTCGGCCAATGCGCATAGACGTGGCAGCAGCATGTATTCGGCTTGGGAATAGGTGTTGCAATAGTCTGTCCATAATTGGCATTGGCTGCCCCAGAAAAGAGGTTGCAGCTGGGGGTGGATGCCGTGCGGCAGAGGGTCGAACTGGTAGGCCTTGAACAGGGTGAGGTATTGAGGGTAGGCAGTGGGGTGGAAGGCGGAGTCGGCTTGATAGTATTGGAGGTCGCAGTATTCGGGAGGGGAGGTGATGACGGGATGGCCCAGAGTAGCATCAGCGATGGCGTTCTTGTCACCACGGTTGGCGATGAGGAGTGCTTCGGGGGTGATGCCTGTGCAGTCGGTCATCTCGTCGTAGGCTATAATCCGCTTGCCTTTGCGCAGCAGGTGTTGCTCTATCTGTCCGATGAGCCAGCCTTGCAGCTGCTCTTCGGAGATGAAATGCTGGCTGTGTTTAAGAGCCTGGCATTTGGGACAGGTTTCCCAATTGTCCTTAGGGCAGTTGCCTCCACCCACATGGAAGTATTCGCTTGGGAAGAGTTCCACGATTTCGTCGATGATGTCGAGGAGGAAATCGAGGGTCTGCTCGTTGCCGGCACAGAGTACGGCATTTGGCGACCAGCAGGGGCCGAGGGCAACTTGTTGTGGTTGACCGGTGCAGGAAAGCTGTGGTTTGGCGGCCAGGATGGCACTGCAGTGACCGGGTAGCTCTATGTGGGGGATTATCTGTATGTTGCGTTCGGCGGCGTACTGCACTAGGTGGGATATTTCCTCTTTGGTGTAGTAGCCTCCATAGTTGGCCTCTTCGCCGGGGCGGGGAGGCTCGGCACTGCCCCATGGGGAGTTGGAACGGTCGACACGGAAGGAGGCAATATCGTTCAGCTCAGGGTATTTGGATGACTCTATGCGCCAGCCCTGGTCGTCGGAGAGGGTGAGGACGAAACGGTTGAGCTTGTAGGTGGCCATGAGGTCCAGATGCTTCTCAATCTGCTTGACGGTAAAGAAGTGGCGGCAGACATCGAGGTGGCTTCCGCGCCAAGGAAAGCGAGGATAGTCGAGGATGGTGCATTCCTGGAGGGTGATGCGGCGGTAGGAGGTGTTGAGGATGTCGACAGGGAGCATCTGCACGAAGGTTTGGAAGGCGTAGAAAAGCCCTGCCTCGGTGTTGGCACTGATGAAGATGCCTTGTGGCTTGACCTGCAGCAGGTAGCCTTCATCGCCCAGTTGGGGGTTGATGGAGTCGTTGATGGTGAAGAGGATGCAGTCGGAAGTGGGGGAGCCGATAAAGGAGGGACGCACATGCATTTTGCGCAGGGAGTTGGCTATGTATTTGGCAGTGGGGGTGTTTTGCCCCAGGTTTTGGAAGCAGAGGCGAGTGGAAGAGGAAAGGGTGAAGGAGCGACCTTTGAGTACGCTGTAAACCGGTTCGGGGATGATATTGTAGTCTGAGACTTGTGTTTTTTTGCCGCACGAAACCAGCATTGCCAACAACAATAGCATAACGGCTGAGCAGAGGCGCAGAGGGGTGTGTTGCAATGAGAATATGTGTTTGTGCGGCATCGTGAAATAGGGATATTTCTTCTTTTCAAAATGCAAAGATACGAAAAATAATCAGTGTAGTGACCTGTTGAGATAGCAGTTAAGATTATTTAGGAGATAGTTGTATGGCTCGGAATGATGGCTATGTCAGTGTGCAGTATGGGGGGAACGAGGGTGGACGCATGTATTTGACACGAGGATGGATGATTGTAATAACGTTGGCAAATGGATGGCACAATCACACAATAATAATATTATTTATACGTTATAGGGAATATCTACATGGTTTGGGTGGATTGTTCCATCCAGATGTAATTGGATAATAACACTTTAATATGAAAGAAACAGATACGTCCACACTTCAGACTTCTCCTTCGGCAGAGGCGGCGAAGAATGCTCCCAACCCGAGTGCCAATTCTTTGAAAAGACTCTTTTCGGACACCATGATTTATGGCCTAAGCAGTATTGTGGGCCGTTTTCTAAACTATTTGCTTGTACCTCTCTACACCTACAAGATTGCCGCCACATCGGGAGGCTATGGCGTGGTTACGGAGATTTACGCCTATACGGCCTTGTTGCTGGTGATTCTCACTTTTGGGATGGAAACCACCTTCTTCTTCTTTGCCAACCAGTATAAGGACCGGGCCGACAAGGTGTTTTCTACGGCCGCCTTGGCAGTGGGTGGGGTGTCGGCTTTGTTTGTGCTGCTTGTAGTGGCGTTCGAAGGACCAGTGACATCGCTTATGGGCTATTCCGCCAATCCCGAATTTGTGGTGATGATGGCAGTGGTGGTTGCGGTGGATGCCTTTCAGGCCATATTCTTTGCCTTGCTACGGTTTCAAGGCAGGGCTTGGAAGTTTGCCATCATGAAGCTGCTCTTCATTGTGCTCAGCATGGGCATGAATCTGTTCATCTTTCTGCTGGCTCCGGGTCTCTATGAGTCGCACCCGTCACTGATGGGTTGGTACAATCCCGACTACCAGGTGGGATATATCTTTGTTGTGAACCTGATATGCACAACAGGCATGACGTTGGGTTTCCTGCCCGAATTGCGCAAGCTGCGTTGGGGAGTGGACCGCAAGTTGTTGGGGGAGATGCTGCGTTACACCTGGCCGTTGTTGTTGCTGGGCATTGTGGGCATGTTGAACCAGGTGGCAGACAAAATATGCTACAACCACCTTGTGCCCGGCGAGGAAGGACGTGTGCAACTGGGCATATATGGGGCCTGTTTCAAGATTGCCATGATTATGGGCATGATTACCCAGGCATTCCGTTATGCCTACGAGCCGTTTGTGTTTGGCGGGGCACGCGAGTCGAACAGCCGCGAAAGCCAGGCGCAGGTGATGAAATATTTCATCATTTTCGCCCTGCTGGCATTCTTGGTGGTGATGGCCTATCTTGATATTCTGAAGTACATTATCAGCCCGGGCTATTGGGAAGGACTACGTGTGGTCCCCATTGTGATGATGGGCGAGATACTGATGAGCATCTATTTTAACCTCTCGTTCTGGTACAAACTCACCAAAAAGACTTGGTGGGGGGCTGTGTTTTCTGCCATAGGGTGTGCGGTACTGCTGGCCGTCAATATAATATTTGTTCCCAAGGTGGGGTATATGGCCTGTGCATGGGGCAGCGTGGCGGGATATGGCGTATGCGTGTTGCTCTCCTATTTTGTGGGTCGAAGCAAATACCCCGTCCCGTATCCGCTTAAGGCCATTGCCGGATACTTTGTTTTGGCACTGGGCCTGTATGCATTGAGCGTTTGGTTGCGTCCTGCCAGCACGGGTTGGTCGCTGGTGCTCAACACTGGGCTCCTGCTGGTTTATGTGGCCGTTGTGGTATACAACGAGCGGGAATTGCTACGCCCGATGCTGTCAAAGCTGAGAAGCCTTGTTTCTCATCGATAGAATCACACTATTAAACACTAAAATATGAAGCTATCTGCCATAATACGCTGTCTTGTCCTGTCGTTGTTGATTCCAATGACGACATCGGTGGCGCAAGCCCAAGAGTATCCGCCCGTCATACCGTTTGTGACGCAGGGCACTGACTTTTGGGTGGCATTTCCTTGGCTCAGTGTGGAAGGATATGACAATACCCATTTCTGCCTTTATGTGGTTTCCGAACGTGATTGTGAAGTCACAGTTAGCAACGAGGTCATGGACTATCATCAAACATATCGGATAGAACGACGCTATATGGCTGGACCGGATACCAATTACTTTGAAATTCCACGAAACGTGGCTTACTCGTCCGACAACTACGTGCCGGGGCTTCCACCCGAACAGCAACCCGCCAACCAGCCATCCTATCGCTGTTTTCACATCACCTCTACCGACACCATCGCCCTCTATGCCCAGTTGTTCCACCTATACTACAACCATTTTTCCCCTACAAACATACTACCCACCGAGATGCTGCGCGACGAATATGTATTGCAGATGGTGCCCCACACTCCCTACAACTGCCACCAGAAGTATGCGATAGTTGCAACCGAAGACAGTACTGTGGTTGATATTGTCCTCTCGGACACCACATGGATGGGCCATCGGGCGGGCGACACTATTACTGTGACCCTCAACCGCGGACAGTTCTACTATTTGCGCACTCCCATATTTTCTTACGAGGATGCATCCGGTTGGTTTCCGCCCAAACTAAGGTATCCCCACCACATTCTTGGTGCCACAATCCAGCCGCTATTGGCTCAACATATAGATAAATACGACCTATCTGGTACCTTGGTCAAGGCTCGTGACTGCAAGCGTGTGGCCGTCTTTGCCGGTACGGGTACCAATGTTTGGGTTCCGGACTACGTATCACAGAAACGTTTTGATATTACCAATTGGCCTAAAGCCATCTATAAACAGCTTGCACCTACCCGCTTTGGCGGTTTTGAACATGTGGTCTTCCCTATCTATCCTGCCGCTTTATATCTAGATAGTGCCTTTGTCCGGATTACTGCCCTTTACGACAATACTGTGGTTCGCTACCAAGGCCGTAATGTGGTCACTCTCAATGCCCGGGAAACCTATTGGGGTGTTATCCCCACATATCTCAGACCGAGTATCATCCATACTTCCCGTCCGGCCATGTGCTACTACTATGGGTGGGGCGATGGCACCTTCAACCATGTGCGACCTACAGAGTATTGGCTCAACTCCTGGGGCAATTTCTGCACCACTTGTTGGCATGATGAATCCAATAATCGTTATTTTAGACGATTCGAAACACATATAATAATCCAAAGTGACCAAACTGCAAATGTGAGACTTGACGCATATCCTCTCGACGACACGTCTTTCCATCCTATCCCGGGGACATCCTATTCGTATGCCAATTATGACTTCTGGCCGCAAGTTGAAAGCGACCATGGCCAAGGCACCCACCAGTGGCGTTCGTTGGGTGGGGCACCCTATATGGCTATGATATCGCATGATTTTTTACCTACCTATGTCGCGCAGTATCAGCCCGGCAATAGTTATCTCTTTTTTGATGATGCCCTTGTCGACAGCATGCCCCATGGCTATGGGCAGTGCCGATACGATTCTGTCGCCATGCGGGTTTACGCCGAGCATCCCGCCGATAGTATTGTTTGGGACTTTGGCGATGGCACTCCTCAAGTGGCTGGACCCTATGCTGAGAATACCTCCTGCACCCATCTCTACGACACTGCGGGACACTTCACCATCCGGGCTATTGTCATTTTCCCCTACGAAGGTTGTTTCACACGCCCCTACGACACCCTCTCCTGGGACATCGAAATTTATGGCCCTGTCGATTCCAATATCTATGTCAACCAATGCATAGGAGCCTACACTTTCCGCGACCAGACATACGAAACCAATGGTGTATACTCCTATTATGCTCCCCGCCACGGGCTGGAGTGCGACACTATGTTCCACATCCATTTCACCACCTGTCCCCACTGCTCATACCATTCCGACACTATTTCACCCGACCAGCTGCCGTATACCTATAACAACGTTGTTTTTAACCAAGAAACCCACAACACCTTTATCCATCTCGACATTGGTGACGAGTGCGACAGCATCATCAACTACAGCCTTATTGTCATTCCCAATTGGGGCGAAAAACCCATCGACAGTGTTTTTATCCTAGCCCCAAACGTTTTCACTCCAGGCCTCTCCTCCAACAACATCTTCCAACTCTACTGCAGTCCCCATATCCTCCAGGCGCAAGTGTCCGTTTACGACCGCCGTGGCTCCTTCATCGCCCGTTTCGACGGTCTTTCCGACCATTGGGACGGCACCGCCCACGGCCAGCCCTGCCCCCAGGGCACATACGTCTATTATGTCCGCTACATCGACACTCACGACCATTCCTGGAAGACATTCTGTGGAACCGTCACTTTAATCCGTTAAACACTAAACAACCGATTATATGCAACCCTCTCAAGTTAAATACACATTGTTTCTGCTTCTGCTGCTGCTCTCAAATGTAGCGGCTCGGGGGCAGTCCAACCCATTCGACCACCGGGGTGTACAATATGCCACTCAAGGCACCGACTTTTGGCTCTGTTTTCCCCCTACCCATACTGGGTTTGGACATCATTATTCCCGGCTCTATGTTGTGGCCGAACGCGAATGCGATGTCACTGTCACCAACGAGCAGATGCATTATTCTTTCACCGCACACGTTATAGACCGTCTCCATGCCACTCCCTCGCAAAACTATATTGAAATTCCCAACAACATCAATAGCTACATCGACACTATCTTCCGCGATGATAGCTACAACCCGATTCCTTTCTCCCAGCAGCCCGGTCGGTTGCCACAGGCGCGGGGCATCCATGTCACCAGCACCGACACCATCTCTCTCTATCTCTTTGTCTATGCTGTTGGTTACTCCGATGCCTGCAATGTTCTGCCTACCGAACTGCTTCGTGACGAATATGTCATTTCGGTTTACCCACGGGTGGAGAGTTCTTATTCCAACACTCCTTACCGTTCTGCTTTCACCGTTGTTGCAACTGAGGATAGTACCGTGGTCGATATCATCCTTGCCGACAATGATTGGGTTGGCCGTCATCCTGGCGACACTGTTACCGTCACGCTCAACAAGGGGGAGTTGTATTATGTCGGCAGTGCCGAAGCACCCGTCAATTTTCCAATTCCTGCACCATTTGAAGATCCTTTTCTCATTTACAATCATGCTTTCAACACCACGCATGTTTACTGCAACACTCCCGTCGACCTCACCGGAACCCGTGTCAAAGCCCGCGACTGCAAACGTATAGCTGTTTTCGAAAGCAATCAAGACATCTTGTTACCTCATCATTATCCGGGTAATTTTAATCCGCCACTCTCTTATGGCTCAAGCGACTACGCTCTCGAGCAGTCCCTCCCGCTTTCCTTCACCGGCACCATGTTTCTGCTCCCCAATCTCCAGTATTCCGATACCGATTATATGCGTGTTGTGGCCCTTGAGGACAGCACCGTTGTCATCATTACCGACGCCTCCCGCTCCACCAACAACACGCGAAGACTCTTGATTGACGCCTATCAAGTTGATTGGTTCCAGATGAATATAGGTGAGGGACCCTTCTATGTCACGGCATCCCATCCCGTGTTTGTCAAATACTATTCTATGGGTTGCAACGACTTTGTCGACAATAATTCCGGTCTCCATTCCTGGGGTGACCCCGCCGTCCTCAACATCATGCCTGTTGAATGGTGGCATGGCGGCGTTTCCCATCACGGCACAGTTACCGATGTCGACCAGGACAATAACCGCCGCACCCACCGCCCCTATCTGCACATCTTCACCCGCACGGCCGATGTCCCTTCCATCCGGGTGGACCATTACAGCATCGACACCGCCTTCCAGTCCATAAGCGGCACCCCCTACAGCTATGCCCTCTTCAATCGCTACAGCCAGTTCAACACCGAGGGCACTCATACCATCCGTTCCACCACCGGCGCCCCCTTCTATGCCATCTTCGATTCCCCCGCCTATGCCGAACGTCTCATGTTCAATACCTCTCAACGGCAACCCGGCAACAGTTTCCTCTATGTCAACGACATCTCCGCCGATTCGCTCAACCCCGACAGCATCATGTGCATGTACGACCCCATCACTTTCCGTGCCCTGTGCGAACGCCCTGCCGACAGTGTGTGGTGGGATTTCGGCGACGGCACCACCTGTGCCTTCTCCCATCTCGACAGCCAGTTCTCCCAACCCCAGGTACACACCTATCAGGATACCGGCCGTTTCCACATCACTTGCGTCTTCACTTTCGACTACGACAGCTGTTTCACCATTCCGCCCGACACCTTGCGTACCTCCGTCCTCCTGCACAATCACTACGACTCGGCTTTCTCTGTCCGCCTCTGCGAGGGGGCTTTCACCTTCCGCAATCATGTGTTCGATTATACCGACACTCACTATCTCACCACCTACTGGACCCCCTCCGGTTGCGACACCCTCTGGCAAATCGATCTCGTCACCTGTCCCCACTGCTCCTACGACTCCGACACCATTCCACCCGACCAGCTGCCCTTTACCTACAACAACGTCATCTTCACCCATGAGGTGCACAGCGAATTTGTCCATATCGACATCGGCGACGACTGCGACAGCATCATCAACTACACGCTTATCGTCATCCCCTATTGGGGCGAACCGCCCATCGACAGCGTTTTCATCCTTGCCCCCAACGTGTTCTCGCCCAATCTCTCCAACAACAACATTTTCCAACTCTATTGCACACCCCATATCCAGGAGGCTCAAGTAACGGTCTACAACCGTTTAGGCAACATTGTGGCTCGCTTCGACGGCCTCAACGGGCATTGGGACGGCACCGCCAATGGCCAACCCTGTCCACAAGGCACCTATGTCTATTTTGTCAAGTATATTGATACCAAAGACCATTCCTGGAAGACTATCCACGGCACTGTTTCAATAGTCTATTAACAAAACAATCGGGCATCGGAAATACTTGTCCCGATGCCCGATGTGTCTGTGTTTCTCCAGACTAATAGGTCCACTCGCAGAGCGAATAGTATTGTGCGGCCAGTCCTTCTAGGTATATCATCTGGGCACAGTTTTTGCCACGCTGTGATAACTCTTCGGGGGTGTAGTAGTCCGAGGTGGAGTCATACTTGATGCAGCGGCACCGTTTGTTGCACGATGTCAACACTATGCAAGCCAGTGCCAGCAGCATTGGCAGCCAAATCCATTTTCTTTTCATTGTTGGTGTTGGGGTATAAATTCTACAATGCGTTTCTCCTCGATGTTGCGCGAATGGCATGTCCCTACCACTTTGCCGTCCTCCACCAGAAACACAATGGGGCGTTGCCCGTATGTAATCAGGGCGAAGGTCATAGTGGGTATTTTGTAGCATGGGCGCAAAAACATAGTGGTGTCCAGCGTGAGGGGCGCCACCGTGCTGTCGTTCTCCGGGGTGAGGAATATCAGGGCGGCCGAGTCGAGGTTGTTGCGGCGGCATATGTGCGTCAGTTTGGTGTCGGTCATCTGGCACAGCGGGCATCCAGGGGTCATGAATGCCAACACATGGTGGCCTTGGTCCAAGTGCAACGCCTCCAAATCGCCGCCTGTGCCTATCGCGTGGGCAAATTCCTCGGCATTATAAAGCTCATCTTCCGCCCCGAAAAGCCAGTTGTCGGGTGCCGAAACGGTAAACACCACCACAAAGGGAGCCAGCACCGGCCATAACCACACATACCAACGTGGTTTCCAGTTCCACGGTCGTGCCTTCATGGCCCATAGCAGTAGCACTATCAGTAGGGCGTTCTTGACTATCGATTTTACGGGGTCTAATTCTATCAGCGACCCCATGCAGTGACAGCTGTCGGTGCGTCCACTCAGTGCGGAGTAGCCCAAAAAGAGTGTAAACACCACCAGCATCGCCATCGTGCAGGTGTCAACCAGCCGTTTCCAGATGTTGGCCAGCAGTCCTATGCCGCACAGCATCTCGGCCACTATCACAAGCCGTGCTGCCAGAAACGAGAGGGTGAGGGGCAGCAGGTGGTATGAAAATATGTAGAGTTCAAACGTGTCAATCTCGACCAGCTTGGCCACTGCCGACACTATAAAGAGCACTCCCAGCAACATGCGTGTTGCCAAGGCCGACCATTGCAAGTATTTGTTGCCAAACGGCGTCACCTGCTATTCCTCCACGCAGGTCACCTCCTGCATCTCGCGCACCAACTTGCCGTCTATCTGGCGTTCAATGCCCAGACGGGTTATCTTTTTACAGGGAAATCCTATTGTGGCGTCAACGTGAGTCACTATGGCACGGCCCCGATCGTCCGTTGCCGTTGTGGTGGTGCATTTGCATTTAGTGTTTTTCGAACAGCCGCATACGCATAGCAAGGCCACTGCCGCCATTATTATGGTAATCTTCTTCATTTTGTTCATCGTTTTTTTTGTGATACCCTATACTATTCTTCCTCCTCGTGGTTGGGATATACCACCAGCGAGTCAGCCTCGAAGGGGTAGTCGGTGCAGAACACCGTGTCGTAATACATCGTGTCCAATGCATCGTAATGTCTCACGTAGTATATGTCTTTGCAACTGCCGCCCTTTAGGGTGATAATGCGCACCAATTGGCTGCCTTTCACCGAGCAACGGCAATTCTTCTCCTTTGTGCAGGATGTCACTACCATCAATCCCGCTACAAGCATAAGGAACATTATTTTCTTCATAGTAGGTCGTAATATTTCAAATTGCAAAAATACAACTTTTTTTCCATATACAATTTTTTTTTGTGCATTATTGAATATATTCTTCCTTCTGCATCATTCTGTCCTTGTTCTCTTGCTGCTGTAGAAGGCGTTTTTTTCCATTGCCCCGCTGGTGTGCCGCGGTTCGTCCCCCTGCTGCCTCCCATTCCATTTATTTATTATGGCACTCGTTCCATCGAGGTCCCTTTTTTTATAATACCTCTTTTTTACTTTAACTTTCATATTTACAATGAAATATGCATAAACCTCGCTTTTCCGCTCCTACAACTCCCCCAAAATGCATTTTTTTTGCCTCATATTGGTACTTTTTTCCATTTCGGTTTTTCTCTTCCCGGTTAAAAATTCTCTAATTTCTTTTATCCTCTCCAATCTTCTGAAATGTATATTATATCTCATGTTTCAACGTTTTCTCTTTTATTGTATCCTTGTTTCAGTTGTTTATTTTTATTTTTTATATTGATATATGGAAAAAAAGTAGTACTTTTGCATCGCCTTAGTAGAAAAAATACAGAACATTTTTAAAGTAAATACATTTATATTTTTATATCAGTTTAACAATTTGTAGTGATAATAATCAAACAAAAAAATCAATAGTAATGATGAAGAAAAACAGAAACACCTATTTTTGGCACCCAGTGTCAAAGTTGTAAAGTTTGTGGTTGAGCGTGGCTTTGGAGACAGCGTCAGAACCAACCAAGAATCCGATGTCTATGGCGAGAACCTGATGGGCAAGTATCAGGAGAAACAAAGTTGGACGGGTTCGTTTACCACCGACGGAGAAAACACAAACCATTTTTAATAGTAGGAGGTTAATGAACATGAAAAGATTTGTTTTAGCTATTACTTTGCTGGCTGTTGTGTTGATGACCGCTGGCTGCAAAAAAGAAAAGGTTTACACTAACGGCATTCCGGCCACTATCACCCATTACAACGGTGGCAAGGATGCTAAAGTTTATGTCGATGCCGACAACTATTCGGTGTGGCACAATGGCGACGCTGTAAAGATTAACGGTTTTGATGAAACTGTCACCGACCCTAATAGTGATAACCATTATATTGCCTCTATTAGTCATAATCAGACTGGCACCCACTATGCCATTTTCCCTGCTTCGGCTGCATCCAGTACCTACTCCGAATCGTCTACTCCTGTCACCTTGCCTGACGAGCAGACCTATTCTGTTGATGGTAACGGCAATCAGGTTGTGGATGCCCTTATGGCCGCCAAAGGCACCAAAAGCTTGAAGTTCTATAACCTCTGTGCCCTGCTTCGTGTGGAAGTCCCTGCCAACACCTATGTCAACTATATCGCCGTGAGCACTATTGAGGGTAACGCCCCCATGTGCGGCAGTGGCTCCGTGGATTTCAGCGACGATGTCCCTGTGCTGACCATGGGCAGTAATACCTCCACCGTTGTGAAACTCACTGTTGAGAACAGCCGTGCCGATGGCAAATTCTATGTTGCTGTTCCCGCCACCAGTGGCAAGAAATTTAAAGTTACTGTCTATTATCGCAGCACTGAGAACGACATTAACCACTACTTGGCAAAAACCGTTTGGCAAACTGAAGCCCTCGGCATTGCTGCCAACGAAATTGGCCCCGTGAATATGGGCACATTCGAAAACCGCCGCGAATATGTTCCCGGCCAGTATTCTGTCTCCTCCAACAAGAAAGTGATGTTCTCCAGAGGTAACCTGCAATATGTTGGTGGTACTTATACCGACGAGTCCAGCTGGATATTCAACCAGAACCAGTACGATGTGGGACAGTACAACAGTGCTGGCAATTCCAATTATTTCTCGCAATATACTAATGCAGTTAGCAATCCAGCAGTATTGGCAAACAATGTTAGTGGTACCACTATTGACTGGGGCACGCTGTTCGACCACTCCGACAATATTCATTGGTTCACTATGACTGCGGCTGAATGGCTGTATCTGCTCAACTCCCGTGTGGAAGACGGCCTAGTGGACCATTCCTACACACGTGGCAACGTTGCAGGAGTGAATGGTATGATTCTGTTCCCCGACGGGTTCGATTTCAGCAATTTCCCCACTGCTGCTGGTAGTGCACCGACCTCCTATGACGCCGACGCTACCGACTATGAAACCTGCACCTATACCGCTGAGCAGTGGAGCTGGCTGGAGAAAGAGGGCTGTGTGTTCCTCCCTGCAGGTGGATGGGTGAATCACAACGAGGGTGCAGGTATCTCACATCATGACAATAATGCTGATGGTTGGTACCGTACCATGACCCCTGCAGTAATTGGTGACAACCATGCTCAAGCCCTTCATTTCACTGAAGATGATGTGGAAACCGTAAGAGAACATACTGGTAAGGGTTATTATGTACGTCTGGTCTACGCCATCCAAGCTATCGCCAAATAGTTAACCCCACCGATACAAACCATAAAAGGGCAGCGCACCGCGTTGCCCTTTTCTTTGTTTTTATTGTTCTTTCCCCTATTTCACCCTAATGTCCGATTTGTGTAAAAACTGCCCTATCATTAATCACGATGCACATTCCCCATTCGTCCGTTGCGTCTCCATTTCGCCTACCAACCCATCAAAAGCCTTATCCCATTCCGCCGCCTCTCTCATTCGGCGTAGGCTATCTGTAGCTTCTCTGTAGCTTCGCTATATATTAAGCCATTGCTCACCCTCTCATCACCTCTTCTTAACCGCAGTGGTGAAAATCTAATTGTTAAGGAGTTGCTACACCGTGAAGGGGAAACGGAGCTGGAACAAACTGGGGGATATAATCAATAGAACTGGGAACAGGGTTGGGACAAAGCTACGCTGAATTGTGGGGCTATCCCTGTTGATGCTGTTGCTGGGAAAAGATGACGCACAGTCTGTGTGGCATACAGGTTGTTGTATTCCTGCTGAAGGGCTGGGGCTTATTTTATTCGGCACAGCATGATTCCATCACGTATGGGGAGCAGGATGTTGTCCACACGCGGGTCGTCGGTGATAAGGCTGTTGAGGTTTTGTATTACGCGTGTTTCACGCTCGCAGCGCAGGCTGCCACTTTCTGTCTCGGGGCTGTCGAGCACACGGCCGTACCATAGCATGTTGTCGAATAGCATTATGCCGCCTTTTTTCATTTTAGGCAGCAGGAGAGAATAATAGAGGGGGTAGTTTTCTTTGTCGGCATCGACAAAGGTCAGGCCAATGCCTGTGGGCAGGGTGGGGATAACCTGTATGGCCGGGGCGATGTGGAGCTGTATGTTCCCGCCCATGCCTGCCATGAGGAGGTGTTTGCGGATAAGGGGCTCGTATTCCTCGTTCGATTCGATGAGGTGCAATGTTCCGTGGCCGTCCATTCCTCGAGCCAGGCACACCGAGCCGAAGCCCGCATGCGAGCCTACCTCAACGGCAATTTCGGGCTGCACTATCGAGACCAGCATTTGGAGCAGGACGCCCTGATAGGGCGACGATGCCATGTTGGGGTTGGCGGTATGGAGCGCCACAGAGCGGAACACCTGGTATATGCCATCGTCGGGCATTGAGGTGTGGGCGGCGCAGTATTCCTCGATAGGCGTCATGATAACGATTATGGGGTGGATAGGTGTTAGAGGCTGCGGAGCAACTCTTCGAGCTGGACTTCGTCGTGCACCAGCACTTCGCGTGCTTTAGAGCCGTTGTAGGGCCCCACAATGCCGGCGGCTTCAAGCTGGTCGATGATGCGTCCCGCGCGGTTGTAGCCCAGTTGCAGCTTGCGTTGCAGCAGCGAGGTGGAACCGAACTGGCTGGCCACTACCAGGCGGGCGGCGTCGTTGAAGAATTCGTCTTTCTGTTTGGGGTCGAAGTCTTTGTTGGGTTCTTCGTTCTCGTCGAGATATTCGGGCAGGAGGAACCCGTCGGGATAGCCGCGCTGCGAACCTATAAAGTCGGCCAGTTCCTCAATTTCCTCGGTCTCAATCAGTGCGCACTGCAGTCGCACCAGGTCGGAGCCGGAGAGCGAGATGAGCATGTCGCCACGCCCAATGAGGCGTTGGGCGCCGCTGCAGTCGAGGATGGTGCGGGAGTCGATGCCGCTGGTTACCTTGAAGGCGATGCGTGCGGGGAAGTTGGCTTTGATGGTGCCAGTGATGATATTGGTGGTGGGACGTTGGGTGGCTATGATGAGGTGGATGCCCACGGCACGTGCCAGCTGGGCGAGACGGCAGATGGGAAGCTCAACCTCCTTGCCTGCGGTCATGATGAGGTCGGCAAACTCGTCGATTACCAACACGATGTAGGGGAGGAAGCGGTGGTTGTTTTCGGGGTTGAGTTGACGATGGATGAATTTGTCGTTATACTCGGTAATCTTTCTGACGCCTGCACTCCGAAGCAGTTCGTAGCGTTGGTCCATCTCGATGCAGAGCGAGTTGAGGGTGCGGACCACTTTTTTCACGTCGGTGATGATGGCTTCGTCGCTGTCGGGCAGTTTGGCGAGATAGTGCCGTTCTATTTTATTGTATAGCGAGAGTTCAACCTTTTTGGGGTCGACCATGACGAATTTGAGTTCGGAGGGGTGCTTTTTGAACAGGAGGGATGCAATGACGGCGTTGAGGCCTACCGATTTACCCGTGCCGGTGGCACCTGCCATGAGGAGGTGGGGCATCTTTGCGAGGTCGGTAACAAAGGGTTCGTTGCTGATGGTTTTGCCGAATGCTATGGGCAGCTCCATTTTGTTGCTGTTGCGGAAAGCGTCGCATTCAAGCATGTTTTTCATGGACACTATCTGTGGCCGTGCATTGGGCACCTCTATGCCCACAGAGCCTTTGCCAGGTATGGGGGCGATGATGCGGATGCCGAGGGCCGAGAGGCTGAGGGCGATGTCGTCCTCGAGTCCCTTGATTTTGGAGATGCGGATGCCGGGGGCGGGCTTTATTTCGTAGAGGGTGACGGTGGGGCCAGGCGAGGCGGTGATTTCGGTGATTTCGATGTTGTAGTTGCGCAGTGTCTCTACAATGCGGTCCTTGTTGCTCACCAGTTCCTCTTTGGTTACTTTCACGTTGCGGGTTTCCCAGTCGGTGAGCAGGTCGGTGGTGGGCATTTGGTATTGTTTCAGGTCAAGGTGGGGGTCGTATAGCTCGTCCACGGTGTAGTGATGGCTGGTGTGCACTGTTTCGAACTCAGAGTAGTGCGCCTGTTCTTCCTCCTGTGGGGCGTCGGGCAGATGCGACTGTGTGTCCTCGATGTTGAAAGTGATATCCGAACTGGGCGGTGCCTCGGGGATGTCCTTCTTGGACGATTGTGCCCGTTGGTTGATACGGGCGAACTCGTCGTCGATGGAGAAAGTGACCTTCTCGAGAGTTTCCGGAGCGGGTGTCTGTTGGGTTCGCTGTGGGTTCGGTGTAGGTTCGGCTGGAGCGGGAACTTCCGCTTCGGTTGGCTCGGCCTCTTGGCTTTCCTTGGGCTTGGGGGCGGGGATAATGGATTTGATTTTGTCGAGGTCGATGTTGACTTTGGGAGGATGTATTTTCACCTTGTGGATGAAAATCAGTACCACTATGGCAAGGAAACCAAACAATACGAGGGTTCCCCACTTGATGAGATGGTCGCACGACTCGGCAATGAAGTTGCCGGTAACGCCCACATAGTTGCCAATGCTTGTCGAGTGGGTTATCCACATACCTGCTATATATCCTAATACCGTAGAGAACCAGACCATCCAGAAGAGGGTGACCCAGGAGGTGCGTTTCAGGGGCAAGGGGTTGACTTTCCATAGGTGCAACCCGAAGAGGAAGAGCAGGAACGAGAAACCAAACGAGGCAATGCCGAAGGTGTTCTGCACCAATAGAGCCGACAGGTGGTAGCCCACGGTGCCCAATACGTTCTCGTGTGAGGGCCATTTCACAAAAAAGGAGACCATGGCCACAGCCATGAATACGGCGAACAGCATATAGCATGCTCCCCTCAGGCGGCGGCATCGTTCGGTGCGCCAGAACTCTTTGAATTTGCCTGTGGGACGTACTTTTTTCTTCTTCTTTTGTGATTTGGTGGACTTGGACATTTTGCTTTTGTTGATTGTGGGCGTTTGCCTGGGGTGTATTGAACGGAGTTGTATTTTCTGGGGGTTGCGAGTGTGGATTTAATAGTAAAATGCCATAGTAACCTTGTGCTGGTAGCCACTATGGCATTTTATTATTGCAGGGGGGAAGGATTATTAGTCTTCCAACAGCTCGATGGCATCTTTCAGCTCACGCTGGAAGGTCTCGAACTCTTCGCCACTGGCATCTTTGTAGCCGGCGGGGAGAAGCATATCCACTTCTTTCACCTTGCCTTTGATGATTTCGGTAGCGGTATAGGTGATGGCACGGCCTTCGCCCGCTTCCTGGGTGAACACTAGCGGGAAACCTTTGATAGAACCCAGGAGGATGCAGTATTCAGGACCAATCTCGGTGGTGTACCAGCAGATGGCGGGATTGTCGTTGCCCTCTTCGTCGTAGCGGTGCATGATGAGTTTCTTGGCGGGGTAGCCGAGGATTTCCTTGGTCTCGTCGGCATTCTCGTAGTAGTAGTGACCGGGCTCGGTGTCGACTATATAGCCGCTGTCGAGTTTCTCTTTGGAGGTTTCGTCGCGGATAAGGAATTTGCCGTCGCCGGTGTAGGTCTCCAAATCAATGCCATTGGCGGCAAGGTAGGAGATGTAGGGGCTGAAGTCGGCGGCTTGGGCGACTTTGAAACCGTTCTGTGTGGTTTGGCCTAAGCGGATTTGGTTGTCGTATACTTTTACCTCTACTATTGATTGTTCTGCAGGTATTTTGACATCGACTTTACCAGTGCTTTCAAGCTGGTATTTCACAATGCCACGGAATGAGTTCTGAGCGCTTGCGGCACCCATGGTAAGCAGCATGACGCTGACTGCAATTAATAACTTCTTCATTTTGGGTGTTGTGTTTTTGTATTTATTTCCCGTATAACGTTAAAGTGTGGAAAAAATTATTATGTCTCGATAAAAAATCTTCTTGGTGTTGAAAGTAAGCTACCAGTTCAGTGGAAGCACAATGTTTTCTACCAGATGGGCATCGGCAAAGAGTGGGGCGATTTCCTCTTCGCTGAATCCGGCTATGCCACAACCTATCTTGGTGACCAGGAAGGTGTATTCGGGATGTTGCTGCGCGAAGGCGATGAATTCGTCCACATAAGGCTTGATCGTCTCAACACCGCCCTGCATGGTGGGAATGGCATAAGATTGGCCTTGCAAGCCAACGCCTTGGCCATAGATGGCACCGAAGCGTTCGTAGGCCAGCCGTGCGGCTCCACCGCCGTGATGGCCGGCCAGATTGCTGCCGAAAACGAATATCTCGTTTGGCTTCAGGTGAGTGATGAAATCGGGCGTGTGCATAGCTGTATGGGTTTTAAGTTTTGGATGCCTTATATTAGTTGTTTATGAATGTGCGAGAGCCCCAGTCGTCGCCCAGTTTGCCGCCAATAATCATGCTGGGTTCCTGTAGTTTGCCTTGCAGGGATGACTCGTAGGCCTGATTTTTGGTCACATTGTTGAACAAGTCTTGGAAAGTGATCTCTCCACGGGTGTATTTCAGCTCCTTGAGGATGTAGTAGGTGAAGAATCCGTGGTGCTGGTCGATGAACGAATAGGCGGTTTTGTCGCCATCGGCAGCCATGAAGATGACAATGTCGCTCCTGACACGCGGCGTGCGGTAGCGTTTGGATTCCTTCTTGATGTTGAAGAATTGTTTTCCGCTGCGCTGGACGCCGTCGAAGCTGGCGTCGATGATGAATGTGTAGCTCAGTGCTTCCACGCGGTTGAACCATCCGGTAAGGGTGTCGAACGAGATGCATTGTTCAAGCACTCTCTCGGCGTCGCGGCCTTTCAGTTCGATGTCGGGAGGCAGTATGCCGTCCTTGCTGCGGAATGCGCGGATTTTGCTTACATCTATGCCGCTGGGCATGAGGTAAGGGGCGAACTTGGCGTTGGTGATGCCGTGTCCGGCATAATAAATAATGATGTGCACATCACCGCTCTGGGCTTTGATAATGTCTTTGAGCCAGTGGATACCCTCGTTGTAGATTTCCTGACGGCCAGCGTTGTGCAGCACTTTTACATGGCGGGTGGGGATGCCGAGGGTGTGCACAAAGTATTGGTGCAGTACGTCACCGTCGTTGCTTGCAAATTCGCAGTTGGGCAGCGGGGCGGTGTATTCTTCGTCGGCTATGATGAGGGCGTAAGTCTTGCTGTTGAGGTTCTCCTCGATAGAGGGGATGTTGAAATCGACGTACTCATCGTTTTGGAGGGCGGCTTCCATGGCACGTGCGGCATCGTCGAAAGCGCCATGCACCACTATCTGCAGGCTGCTGCGGCGGTAGTGTGGACCGGTCATGTCGAAACAGCGGGTAATGAACCGGTAGTCGTTGATGGTTTGTTTGAGATTGCTGATATTTTCATCGAGGAAGCTGCGCACGCTCTGTGCACGCAGATAGGCCAACTGAGCATTGGTGGTGATTCCATCCTTCTGGTCGACAGAAATGCGCACATTCTCATCGTTGAAGATGGCGGGCATGTAACGGAAATCACCGTATTCGCCATTGTAGTTAATGTGGGCTATCTCGGCCGCGTCGGTAGTAGAGGTTATGGTGATAGTGGTTTGACGACCTTTGCCGAAAATGTCGCTCAGTTCTTTTTCTATCATGGTCTTGGTCAGATTGCAGATGGCGCGGCAGGAATTTGACGTAGACCACAGGTATGCAGCTGAGGGGTAGTCGTCTTCTGTTCCCTCAAAGTGGTGGCAGTTGTACGAAATATTATAGATGAAGTTGATTTCGGGCTTACCATCCTCGGTCGTGTCTTCCTGTACTCCGGTAGTGATACGCACAAAAGTCTCATCGTAGAGCTTTTCTGCGTTCGGCAGGTTGATAAGCATCTGCTGGATTTGTTTGTTCATCTGCTTCTCGCGCTGCAAAGTGGTTTGGCGCAAGCGTTTCAAGATGAACGAGTGGATATCGTCATTGTATTGATGTTCGGTTTGAGCCGATAGGTCTGGACCTTGGGCGTAAACGCTTGCAGGCAAAGCTATAACAATGGCTAGTGCTGCCATAATCAGGGCTCGACGAATGTTGTTCTGAGTTGTTTTCATTGCACAATGGATATTATATTTCAAAATGCAAAATTATATCTTTTTATTGGATTGATAAACGCTCTTCCCGAAAAATAATCAACGGCAAAATGTTGAAATAATTTGATGGGATTGTTTGCTGCTTTTTTTCGAAATGGGTTCAATAGTATATCCAGCCCGTGTTTCTGCAAGATTGCAGCCCGCTTCGAGTTCTCATAAAAACAAATGCGATGCACCGGGAGGGTTTCGTCGGTGCATCGCATTGGGAAACGGATTGCTGTTTTTATCTTATCACTATGCGGTGTGCAGGATTGTCGGCCACCTGTACCAGATAGACTCCCGCTGCCGAGAACCGGAAGCTGTGGCTGTTGTTGGGGCAGTAGGTGGTGGAAAGCATACGCCCCACGGCATCGAATATTCTGACGGTCTGTCCGGTCACACCTTGCACGGTCACAGTATGTCTGTCAGTGGTGATAATGATATTGCTGCCTGCAATGTCGTCAATGCCTACACTGTCGGCAACAAACTGGGCCGAAAGGTCTATGTCATCGGTCACAAGTATGTGACGCGGGTTGTCGCCATTGCCGTCGCTCCAATTAAGGAAATGGTTACCGCACACGGGGATGGCGGCAATTTCCACTATGGTGCTGTCGGTGTACCGCCCCGAACCAACCACGATACCCATGTCCGGATGCAGTGAAATCAGCGATAGCGTGTAATGGTCTATGGGTATGTAGCGTTCCACATAGGTGGTGTCGTATATGTAAATAGTGTCGTTCTGCTCGCCTGTGCCGAAATGGGCGGTATACGTGGCCGACTCATTGGCAGTGAAACTTCTCACAGCGTTGCTGTTGCCGTCGCTCCATTGCACAAAGTGGTAGCCAGCCTTGGCGTTGGCGGCAATGGTTACCAATGCCCCGTGTTGGTATGTGCCACCGCCCGAAACGGTACCCTTGTTGGTGTCGGCCGAGAGTACGGTGATTTCGTACTCCAACGGGGTTTGAGTTACCTTGATGTCGTCTATAAGCAGGGCTGCGCGGGCTGTGGTGTTGTGGTGACGGAAGGCGATATGGATGTTCTGTCCGGCATAGGCGTTGAGGTTAAGCGTGTGCATAGTGAATCCGGGCTGCGAGAGGGTGGTTTGGTAAGCGGCAGCGGTGCCGAAGTCGCTCACAGCGTTGCCGGAAGTGGAAATGTATACTGAGTAGTGTTGGTTGAAAGAGGTGGTGTCGGCAGCACCGTCATACCAAGTGAGTGTGTAGTTATAGCCGTTGTCCAATCTCAGCAGGGGTGTAACCAGCCAGTTGTCGGGTGAGATGCTGGTGTGGTTGATATACGAGTCGGAGGCTATGGAGCGAGAACCGCCGTGTGCGAACTCGGCTCTGAATGGGGAGTACTCCCAGTTGTTGTTGTCTCCGTTGTGGTCTATGATGTTCCAGCACGACATGTCCTCGGTGACTTCGAAACTCATGCTGAACGGCATCGAGTCGACAGCGCAATTATTCACAGTCACTGTCAGGGTATCGCGGCACAGGGTGCCTGCGTGGTTGGCGGTTACCACAATATTGTAGATGCCGGGATTGAGCCAGTGCATGGTGATGTCCGGGCCTGTGGCGGTGACTAAGGAGTCTGACTGGATGCTCCAGGTGAATGTGGCCGAGTCCGCCCCCACGGCGTGGTAGCTGGTGTGCATGCTTGTACCGGTGACGGTGGGGCCTTCGATGGAAACCGTCTCGGCTGGAGTGCTGCTGTTGGCAAGAATGGCCTTTATCATCCAGGACCCGTCGACCGACCCGTGACTGGCCACGCTCAGAGGTCTCCAGCGACGCCCGCCCACCACAGTAATCAAGCTGCTGTTAGAATCGCCCACATAGGTACAGGCAGATGCCGGATAGGCGTTGGTGCTGTTGACGAAAGTGACCCACAACTTCTCTGTCGGGTTCAGATGTACCGGCACGGGAAGGTGTATTGTTTTCCATTCGGCAGCGGTTATTGAGCGGAACCGTACGGTCTTGGTGGCCAAAAGAGTGTTTTCGCGGGTGCTGTCGCCTTGATAGATGTTGAGCGTGTAGGTGCCAGTGTCTTGTATGTAAATCATTGCATCGGTCAGCACGTTGCGATGGCTGTGCAGCGAGTCGGGAAACATGATGCCCCACAACATGGTGCCGCCGACGCCCACGGTAGTCACCACCGGGTTGTCTTGGCAATAGGATATTGTGTCGTCGGGAATGACAGGCTCTTCGAATATGGCGCGGGTCATGAGGCTGTATTCATAGCCGGAGGGAGAAAAAGAGCTGCCGGTGAGCAGTGCATTGGTGGTGCCGCTGCCATAGGTGATGGGGGCGGGGAAGGGGATATTGGGCGAACGGAAGGTGATCCACAACGCCTTGGTGCCGTCGATGACCACAGGGGTTGAAAGATTGATGGTGTACCAGGAGTCTATCATTGTGGAGTCTGCTACAACCGATTGTGTGGCCTCCGACGTGGTTGGATTCCGGGTTCCAGTATACACCGTGAGATTATAAGTGCCAGCTTTCGGTATGTACAGTTGAACTTGGGTCAGGTTGTGGCCGGGGGTGAGGGTGGAGGCGGGCAGCTTGATGCCGAAATAGTTCTGGGAGGGGGTGGCACTGCCGAAATTGAGTATGTGGCGGCCGGTGCAATAGTATAAAGTATCGCCGCTGAGGGGTTCGAAGTTGGCGGTGAAATTGTAGGTACCGCCGTTGACGTTCATGATGCGGGGATTGGTGCGGAGGCCGTCGCTCCAGCCCACAAATCGGCAACCAGCGGCAGCGGTGGCGGTCAGTGTGATCGAGGTATCGGCAACAGAGAAAGTGCCTCCTCCGGTCACGGAGCCATAGCTGCTGTTGTTGGATGACACGCTGACGTGGGACACTGTGCCAAAATCGGTGTTGGGCACAATGCCTATGATGGCCGAATTGGTTGTGTTGAACGTGTGGGTTGGGTTGCTGCCGATGCCGCCGCTAACGGGGTTGAGGCTGCCCATGGCATAGTATCCGTCGCAGTTGCCGTTCCACCCCCAGTTGAAGTGGAACATGCCCAGATTGTTGTATCCGTCGCACACGAAGCTATGACCTCCCGAGCTGTCGCGTCCGTCGTAGAGAATGGGTCGGCTACTGTCCAGTTCGCTCATCAGAATGGCGCACCACAGAGAGTCGGCATAGTCGTCCTTGGCTATATGGTGCAAATCGCTGCGGTATTTGAAATAGTTGCGGAAGGCGTTTTCGGCGCAAGGCAGAGTGTAGGAACTCTCTCGGAAGTTGTAGGCATTGCTGCCCCCATTCGACGAGATGTTGTAGTCCATTTCAACCGCGATACCGGCATGATAGATAAGGGTGGCCACCGCTGCTACTTCGGTGGCGGTGCTGGAGCTGACCAGCTGGTTGGGCATGTGTGTCCAGTTGTAGGCGGTGGTGCCGAAACTGGCGCTCAGGGTGCCGTAGGTGCTGTGGGTATATGAGTAGGAGCTGAATCCGGTGTCGGGATGGTTCCAGTATTTCATAATCTGGGCCACGGCGGTGGCCACGCAACCGGTCACTGTGCTTTGGCTCGAAAGGGTGTCGTAGGGGCAAAGGCTGTTGTAGTAAGTGCCTTGGGACCAGGTGGTGGACAGGAGGGGTGTAACGGCGGTGTTCCCGGGAGTGGTGGGCAACTGGTTGTTGAGCAGATTGTGCCATTGCTGGGTGGGGGCGTTGTTGCCGTTTCGTGGCTGCGTTTGGATAGGATTGGACTCGAGCTCTCTGAAATAGCGTATCTGTGCCTCGTAGTCCTGAAGCCACCCCATAATGTTGTCGGGCATGTTTTTGAACGAGAAGGAGGTAGTGGTGGAATAACCCAGAATGGGCTTCACGCAGTCGTCGGCCGAAACCAGTACGAAACCCTTGCCGTTGGAGGCTTGGAACACATAGAATTGTGTGAAAGGTGTGGAGGAGGATATGTCCTCGAACGATGTGTTGGCGGCTCCCATTAACCGCATGAAATTTGTGGCTACGGTATGTGCTTTTTCGACCGTGACTTTTTCGGCGTGGAGAGGCAGTTGCAGGGTTAAAATACCCAATATAACGAATATTGTTAATTTCCTTTTCATTTCAGTGCGTTGAAATACAGTATTTTGTTTATAACCTATGTTCTTATTATAAAATGCAAATATAAGTTATTTTTTTGTATTATCGCCTTATGGTTGTTGATTGTTTCGCGTCTTCCTACGATCTGTAAGTAGGGGAAAAAGGATTGGTTATCGATTTTGAAGTGGCTGGAAATGGGTGTGATGTGGCTGTGTGTGTTGGCTTGGAAGACATGGATTGGATAGCTTTGAGAGGAAATAAAAAACCGCCGCTTGAAAAAGTGGGATTGGCGGCAGCATGAGCGTTGGAAGAATGGGATTTGCCCGGAATGTAGGAAACACGTCTCCTCCTAGGGGAGGAGGAAACGTTAGGAGTGATAGAGAAAGTAAACTATTGCTTCTCGATGCGGAAGGTGAATTTGCGCTGGAGGCGGTGGCGCATTAGGTATAATACCCATCCATAGATGCATACAACAAGGATGGTGATAAGGGCTATCCAGAGTTCGGGCAGTTTGAGGATATAGAGAACGGAGAAGGCAGCGAGCATGACTAATGCCGGGAGCACATAGGCAATGAGCACGGCTTGGAGTCCCCGGCCGGAGTTGATGATGACAGTGACACGGTCGTCAGGCTGGTAGTCTTTCCAGTGGGGAGTGTCGATGTCAACAAGTTTGTCTTTCTTTTCGGAGAAGGTGCAGTGGGCGTGGGCATCGCATGAGCCGCAGGCACTGATTACCTCCATTTTGACTTGTACGTGGCCGTCGGCAGAGTGGACGACGACTCCGGGATGGGTTGCTATTGTCTCCATGAGCGTGGGGCGTTTTTACAGTTCTTTACGCAGTGTCCTTTGGTGTTCATTTTGTGAACCTCATTATGGTATACCACTTCGGCGCGGCCCCACTCGAATGGGGAGGCTATGTCAAACACGGGAGAGATGAAGAAATCGCCTTTGGTGTCGATGTAACCCCATTTGCCGATGCAAACCGGGGCGAGGCCGTCGGAGAATTGGTAGGCATTTTCGAAGCAGGGGTAGACCACGGGGCGGCCTTGGAGGTCGACGTATCCATAGCGATGGTCTTTTTCGACGAGGGCGAGGCCATCGTGGTAGCGGTAGGCTTCGGAGCGGTAGCCGCTATTGTCGTATTCGATGGGCAGGATGATGTGGCCAGCGGTGTCGATGATGCCCCATTTGTTGTTGATGGAGACGCTGGCGCGTTGCTGGTCGAAGAGGCCTGCCACGTCGTATTTGCAGGGGATGACTTCACGGCCTAGGGTATCGAGGTAGCCATATTTCCCGTCGCGCGCCACAAGAATGCGTTTGTCGGTGCGGCCGATGAGTTCGGTGTAGATGGGTTCGGTGAGTTGCTCGAAGCGGTTGTTGTACATGGCCAATCCTTCATCGTCGCCAGCAAAGAGAAGGCCTTGGTACATGGAGGTGACTATTTCGTACTTGATGGGGAAGACTTCTTTGTTGTTGCGGTCAATCATACCGTATCGGTCGTATTTCTTGACCACAGCAAAGCCTTCGTAGAAAGGGAAGGCGTATTCGTAGGAAGGCGGGATGACGATGTTGTTGTCGTGGTCGATGTAGCCGTAAAGGAGAAGGGTGCTGTCGATATCGATAGCGGCGACGGCAAGGCCTTCGTTGAACGATGACACAGCACGGTAGATGAAGGGGATGCGCAACTGACCGAGGGTGTCGAAGAAGCCGTAGAGGCTGTCCTTGAGTGCCATAATCATTCCGTCGGTGGGGTAGTTCACATCTTTGTAGATGCAGGGGATGACTTCCACGCCTTCGCGGTTGATGAGGCCGCAGCTGTCGTAGTTGTGGTATACTTTGCAGTATTCACCGTGGAAGTGGTCGACGAACATGTATATGTTCGGAACGATGACGCTGCCGTCCTCACGTTTGAACCCGAAGAGTTCGCCGTCTTGTGTGGTTTGGATGCCGTCGATGAAGACAAGTTCGCAGCCGCATTCCTCGTCGTCGATATATTCAACTTTTTCCTGTGCATGGAGAGTGAGCGCCAGGAGCAGGATTGGGATTAAGAGGAATTTCTTTTTCATAATGAATGATTATTTAGATTTTTGAATAGTGTTTGTGGTGAAGGGACGTTAGATGATGGTGATTTCGGATTGTTCCACCCAGCCGGTGTTGCCGTCGGCGATATGGATTTTGTGCCATTCACCAAGGGTTTCCTGTATGTCGACTTTGGTGCCCTCGTGGAGGACGAGTTTGTCGATGCTGCCGGTTTCGGGCGAGCTTTTCACCACCACCATAGGTGAGGTGACGATAGCTTTGTCGTGGCTGTTGTAGCGGATGCTGGCGGCCACTGAGCATGCGGAGCAGGTGATGATGAGCACGAGGATGACAATGCCGGCGATGAGAGATGAGCGGCGTGTGCGGTAGTCATTGCTGAGAATGAAGAGTGTGAGCAGAGCGCCCAGAGAAAGGGCGAGGCAGAGCAGGAGGATGCGCCAACCGCGGGGGCTGAACCAGGAGATAATGCTGCGTCCCCACTGGACAATGAACAGTTCGGGCAGGGGGGCTATTTCGTCCTCGGTTTTGCTACAAACGAGGTCGAGGTTCTGTTTGGCATCGCGGTAATTGGGTTTGAGCCTGAGGGCACGTTCGTAGTTGAGGATGGATTGGCCGTATTCTTCTTGGCGGTAGTAAGCGTTGCCCAGATTGTAGTAGAGGGTGGCCGACTCGTATCCGGCATCAAGCACTGCGTTGTAGGCGGCAATGGCGGTGTCGTAGTGTGAGCGGTTGTAGGCATCGTTGCCTTTCTGTACGAGTGCTTCGGGAGATTGGGCATGGATGTTGAACGCCAGTGCCATCAATATGATTGGGAGTATACGTTTCATTGTTGTTGTTTGATTGTGATTCATATATTAATCTAAACAAGCATGTGTTGCTATATTTGTTGCGAGGGACGGGATTATATCATGATAATCATTTCGAGGGCCTCGTCGTATATTTGCTGTTTGCGGGCTTTTGCATCGCCGGGGGCGAAACGCGCCATGTCTACATCCTGGAGGGTTTTCATGATGCGTTGTTGCTGCTCGTCGGGTACCTGCTTCTCGACAAGGCATTCGCGCACCGTATCGCTGCTGAGTTTGGATAGTTCGATGTTGTATTTGTCGGCCAAGCAGCCCCAAATGGCTTTATATATCTCCTCGTAGAAGAGATTGTCGTTGTCGGACGAGAGCAGGCTGGATGCTTTCTTGAGTCGTTTACGGGCCTCTTTGGTGGCGCGGCGCAGACGCATGCCGGCAATGTCTTGCTGGCGGCTTTGCTGACGGCGACCCAGGAGGATGGCAACAGCAGTGCCGATAGCAATGAGGATGAGCAGGACCCAGAACCACCATTCGGCGTGGTCGCGCGTGTTGCGGACCGTTAGCGACGGTGAGCCATTGTGGATGTGATTGATATCGTTGTTCAATAGTTTTACATCGCTTTTGCTGCTGGTGACGTTCTTCATTGAGTTGGGGTCACCCTTGTCGATGTGGAGCGGTATGGCCGGCAGTTGTTTGGTTACGTATTTGCCGGTGTTGGGGTCGAAGAAGACGAAACGGGTGGCAGGGATTTCGTAGTCGCCCTGATTGCGTGGAATGAGAACCCATTCGAAGGTGCGGCTGCCGCTTATGCCGTTGGGACTGCGGTTGATTTTGTCGTTGATTTGGGGGTCGTAGACTTCGAACACTTTGGGGAAGTCGATGGAGGGAGCGTCGATAAGCATGAGGTTGCCTGCGCCGCTGATGGTGATGCGGTAGGTGATGGCTTCGTTGGCGCGGACTTTGTTGTTGTCGACTTCGGCTTTGACATTGAAACTGCCGACTGCACCGTTGAACTCTGCGGGGCCATCGGGGAGAGGACGTACCTTGACCTTGAGGCTATTAGTGCGAAGATGTTTTTCGACAGCCTGGGCGGGGTTGAAGAAGGGGTCGTCGAAGAGGTCCCAGATAGAGCCTGTGCGCTGGCGCTGCCGTTGAACTAAAGCAAGCACATCGAGGTCGAGTGGTTCGATAGTGAGATTGCCCGATTCCTGGGCAAAGAGGGCACCGCGGCGTATCTCGGCCACGTTGTAGCGGCGGCCGTCGACTACTTCCTCGTATTGGCGGACGTTGCCGTCGCGGGTGATGTCCTCGCTCCAGAACCCTTTGTTGCCGGGCAGTTTGTCGATTTGGTATTGACTGAGCGATACCTGGGTGTAGATTTTATAGGTGAGAATTACTTGTTCGCCTTGGTAGGGATTGCTTTTGCTGATGCTGGCGCGGGCAAAGAGCGACTTGCTGTCGATATTGCTTGATTGGGCAGGCTGGTGGGCGGGCTGCCGACGTGACTGTCCACCGCCTTGTGCATAGGGGTCCTGTTGTGATTGAGGAGATCCTTTTTCCACTTTGATGGTGAATCCGGGACAATTTACTTTCTTACCGTCGACAGTGCAGCTGGCACCACCGATGTTGAAAGTGCCTTCCACATCGGCTTGGAGAATATATGTGTAGCCCGTGGAGACGGAACTGGACATCTGCCCGTTGATGATTGACATGCTGTGCTGAGTGGATGAATTGGGGCCGGAGAGCACGCTGAGTCCTTTGAAGGAGGGGCCTTTGAAGTCGCGGGCTTGAGCGTTCACTTCATAGCGGACTTCGAAACGGCGGCCTAAGTCTACACGTCCGGGGGCACGGACAGTGAGTTCCTGAGCGGCAACTTGGAGTGTGGCCGCAATCAGGAGTAGAGCAATTATATGTTTCCTCATGGTGGTATGCATGGATGATATGTGTTGTCTATATGTTATTGACTGAAAGGGAATGAGGGTTACCAGTCTTTCTCTATGCGGCCGGGGCTGGCTACATCGAGCTTTTTGGCATTCTCCTTCATGGTGTTTTTCTCATTGTTTTTAACGGCTTCGAGCAGTCGGTCGGCATCTTGTTTTTTCTGTTGCTGTTTGCGCTGTTGCTGCTTCTGCTGTTGTTTGTCCTGATTGTTCTGTTGGTCTTTCGACTGGTTTTGCTGATTGTTCTGCTGGTTGTCTTTGTTCTGGTCCTGCTGGTTTTGTTGGTCGTTCTTGCCTTTGTCGCCTTGTTTGTTCTGCTGGTCCTTGTTGTCTTGGCCGTTGTTGCCTTGCTGTTGTTGCTGCTGTTGTTGCTGCTGGGCCTGTTGCAGCATTTTGAGGGCATAGGAGAGGTTGTAGCGGGTGTTGTCGTTCTTGGGGTCGAGTTTGAGAGCCTCCTGGTAGTCGTTTACGGCTTGTTTGAATTGGTCCATTCCTTCGGCGCGGTTTTCTTTTTCCAATCCGGCCTTGAGATTGCTGTTGCCCTTGTTGTGGAGGATACGGCTGCGGGTTTTGTCGTCAAGGTTTTGCTGTTGGATGGCCTGTTCGAAGTGTTGTGCAGCCTCTTGGTATTTTTTCTGACGGTAGAGCGAGTTGCCCAGATTGTAGTGTGCGCGGTAGGAGGTGCTGTCGTCGTGCAGTGCACGGCGATAGTTCATCTCGGCCTTGTCGTAGCGTTCAGCCCGGTATTCGCGGTTTCCTTTGCGGGTCTCCTTGCGGGCGGTGCTGCTTTGTGCCGAAGAAACTGCAGGCAGAAGCAGTAGAGTTAGAATGAGGGATATGCAGAATGTATGTTTCATGTGTTGCAATGTGAATGATTTCTATTTGCTTTCTTTCAGTATTTTGTCAAGGTTGAATTTCTTGTTGCGACGTTCGAATATGAGCAGTTCGGCCAAAAGGCAGAGCAGGGCGGCAACGAGGGGGTATTGGTAGCGGCTCTCATATTCGGAGAACATGGCTTCGCCGTAGTGGTCCTTTTCGAGGCCTTCGATAAGGCGCACAATCTCTTGAATGCCGGAGTTGATGTTGGTGGCGCGAACATAAATGCCTTTGCCAGCATGGGCGATGGCGGTGAGTGTGGCTTCGTCGAGGTGGGTGGTAATGGTATTACCTTGGTTGTCTTTTTTGTAGCCTACGCGCTGACCGTTGCGGTATTCAGGAATGGGAGTGCCTTCGGTGAGACCCATGCCCATGGTGCAAACCACGATGTCTTCGGAAGCGGCCTTGCGGGCGGCGGCTTCGGCGTCGTCTTCGAAGTTCTCACCGTCGGAGATGACGATAATAGCACGGCCTTTGTTCTTTACCCATTCGCGGTCCTCGTCTCCATAGCCGAAAGTTTCCATACCTTTTTCGATAGCGTCGCCGATGGCTGTGCCTTGCACACTGATGAGGTTGCAGTCAATCTGGTCAAGGAAGAGTTTCACGGCACTGTAGTCGCTGGTGAGTGGCATTTGTATATAGCTGCTGCCGGCGAAAACAATGAGTGAGATGCGGTCGCTGCCCAGCTCGTTGAGCAGGTTGTTGACTGCGCGTTTGCTTCGTTCGAGGCGGTTGGGTTGGATGTCCTCGGCCATCATGCTGTTGGAAATATCGAGACAGATGGCGATGTCGCTACCCATGCGTTCACCCTTCACCATCTTGCTGCCCTCCTGTGGGTTGGCGACTGCCAGTATGAGGAAGGCGGCGGCCAGCATGATGAGGCCGAATTTGGTTGCCGGACGCCATCGTGAGGCATCGGGGATAAGTCGGCCGAACATGCTGCGGTCGGCAAATTGTTCGAGGCGCTTTCTGTTGCGGTACTGCAGCCATATCCATAACCCCACGAAAGCGGGGATGAGCAGCAGGAGCCAGAGTATATTGGGATGTTCGAAATGAATCATGTTTCTGTTTGTTCTTGTTGACTATAGATTAGTTGTTTCGACAAGTGGGAATCGTCAGGGGGTGCTGCGGAAGTAGAAGAGACCCAACAGGATTTCTAAAAGCAGTGCAAGGGCTGCAAGAACCAGCCAACCCAGATATTCGTCCTTGGTTTGGGCATATTGGGTGATGTCTATCTTGCTTTTTTCCATCTCGTCGATTTGAGAGAAGATTTGTTGAAGGGATTTTTTGTTGGTGGCGCGGAAATAGTGGCCGTCTGTTGTGGATTGGGCCATCTGAGTGAGCAGTTGCTCGTCGAGCTCGACGGGGATGTTTTGATAGTGGATAGCGCCAAACTGGTCGCGGAGGGGGTAGGGGGCAAGTCCTTTGGTTCCCACGCCGATGGTGTAAAGACGAATATTGTAGAGGGCTGCAATCTCGGCGGCACTTTGTGGGTCAACAGCCCCTTGGTTGTTGATACCGTCGGTGAGCAGGATGATTACCTTGCTTTTGGCCTCGCTGTCCTTGATGCGGTTGATGGCGGTTGCGAGTCCGTCGCCCAATGCGGTACCGTCTTTCATCATGCCGCTTTTGACAGTATGGAGTTGTTTGAGCAGGACGTTGTGGTCGATAGTGAGAGGCACTTGAGTGAATGCCTCGCCGGAGAACACCACCAGGCCGATGCGGTCGTTTTTGCGGCCTTCGATAAAGTCGGAGGCCACTTTCTTAGCGGCTTCCAGTCGGTTGGGCTTAAAGTCCTCGGCCAGCATACTCCCGCTCACGTCCATTGCCAAAACGATATCAATGCCTTCGACTTTCATCTCCTGGCGGCTGAGCATGGTTTGTGGGCGTGCAAGGGCAATGACAAGGGCACCCACAGCCACCATGCGGAGGACGAAGAGAAGAGGGTAGGCCTGTTGACGGAAAGTCTTGCCGACCCCTTTGAAAAGGCTGATGTTGGAGAATTGCAAAGCCGGTTTCTGTTTGCGGTAGCGCAATATATACCATACAGTCATCAGAGGGATGACCAGAAGCAAGAGCAGCAGGTAGGGGTGTGCAAAAGTTATATGGTTCATATTGTTTGCTTAATTCTGATTGCTAGGTTCTGTGGGGTTGTCTTCGTTGGATGCGGCCTGTTTAGCAGCCTGACTGGTTTGGCTCACAAAGTCGACGGCTTGTTTCATGGCGAGGTCGTGTTGATAGGGTGCGGGTTCGGATTTGGCGAATTTCACCATATCGGCAGTTTGGAGTATCTGACCCAGCATCGACTCTGTCTCTCCGCTGTGGAAGGGGCAGCTGTGGAACGCCTCAAGGGTTTGGTCGGTGGTCATCTCGGTGGATTGGATGCCGAAGGCCCCTTCGAGGTATTGACGCAGAGTGTCGGTCAACTCAGTGTGGTATTCCTTTACTTTGCCTTGTTGCCATAATTGTTTTAGCCGTAGGGCTTCGAGATCTTTCAATGCTTGTTCGTCGGCGGGCAGTTTGGGAGCCTGGGGAGTGGAAATGAGTGGTTTGTCCCGTTTGAAGTAACAAAAGGCATATACTGCTGCGGCCACAATAATCCAGAAAGCCCAGAAGTAGACAAGCACATGCATTATCTCTCCAAAGGTGTAGGGCTGGCGCATGATGTTGTTGATGTCGCGAATGTTGACCGATGTGGTATCAACATTTGGCACATCATTGACGGTCATCAGCACAGAGTCGTCGCCTATGTGGTACCAGTGCTCGCCGGGTTCAAAACTGGTGAGCACGGTGAAGAGGGTACCGTCCAAAGTGTCCACCCATTGCCTTAGTGCAATGATGCTGCTATTGGTGAGATCGTCCAGTGTAGGATATGTGTTGGTTCGCTCTATCTTCAGTACTGTTTGGTCGCCAAGCATGATGTTGTTGCTGTCGAGTGCGAATTGATAGTGCTGCGTAGAGGGGGTGGGTTCGGCCTGCTGGGCCGAAGCAAGGTGGAACCAACCTAAAGCCATCACCACAATTAGTATCTTTTTCATGTTGATGCTCAATTTTGCAAGCGTGTTCATTTCCGGCCCCTCCTTTCGAATAGTTTTTTCAGCTCTTTGACATAATCTTCGCCGGTGTAGAGAATGGTTTGATCAATGCCGTAGCGGTGCAGGGTTTCGTCCACTTTGGTGACATGGGCTGCATAGCGGGCGGCGAAGTCTTTTCGGATGGAGGCGTCGGCTGTGTCAATCCAAATGGTTTCGTCGGTTTCGGGGTCGTAGAATTTGGCTAATCCCAAATCGGGCAGGTGAACCTCTTTTTCATCGGCAATGCGTATGGCAACAATGTCGTGCTTGCCAGAGGCAATCTTCAGGGCGTCATTGTAGTTGTCGTCGTAGAAGTCGCTGAGAAGGAAAGCGGTGCAGCGTTTTTTGATTACGTTGGTAAAGTATCGCAGCCCTTCGGAGATGTCGGTGCCGTTGCTTTGCGGTTTGTAGGTGATGAGTTCGCGGATGATTCTCAGAATATGGCTGCTGCCCTTTTTGGGAGGTATGAATTTTTCAATTCTGTCGCTGAACATGATTACACCTACTTTGTCGTTGTTTTGAATGGCACTGAACGCAAGGGTGGCAGCCACTTCGGCAACAAGTTCTTCTTTGAACTGGTGGTGCGTGCCGAAACGGTTGGAGCCGCTAACGTCCACCAGCAACATGACGGTGAGTTCGCGTTCTTCCTCGAAAATCTTGACATAAGGATGGTTGAGACGGGCGGTCACGTTCCAGTCAATGCTTCGCACATCGTCGCCATATTGGTATTCGCGCACTTCGCTGAATGCCATTCCGCGACCTTTGAAAGCACTGTGATACTCGCCAGAGAATAGTTGTTGTGACAATCCTCGTGCTTTGATTTCTATCTTGCGGACTTTCTTTATTATATCAGTATTTTGTTCCAAACAATTAGATTTTACTAGTTCAATATGTTTCAATTACTGATGGGTTTCTGTCCAATGGCCATATCCGGATGGCTTGTTGGTGAGAAATCTGTTGAATGATTCCGTATGCCCTTTATCCTTGATGTGTTACAGATGGGAGAGAGGAAACTGGGGATACGGTTCGAAGTGCTAATCTATTGGATTAGGGAACATCTACGCGGTTCAAGATTTCGTTCACCACTTCCTCGCTGGTGATGTTTTCGGCTTCGGCCTCATAGGTTAAACCAACGCGGTGGCGCAACACGTCCATAGCGATAGCGCGAACATCTTCGGGAATGACATATCCTCTTCGGCGCATGAAGGCGTATGCTTTCGATGCCAAAGCCAGGTTGATGCTGCCACGCGGTGAGGCACCGTAGCTAATCATTCCGTTCAGTTTGCCCAAGCCGTACTGTTCAGGGAAACGGGTGGCAAAAACGATATCGGTGATGTAGGTCTCAATCTTTTCATCCATGTATACTTCGCGTACCAGATTGCGGGCTTTGATGATGTCGGCGGGTTTGAGAATGGCTTGCTGCGAGGTTGCGGTGCCGGAAATCTGCTGATGGAGAATTTGACGCTCCTCGTCTTTCTGTGGATAGCTGATAACCACCTTGAGCATGAAACGGTCAACCTGGGCTTCGGGTAGGGGATATGTTCCTTCCTGTTCGATGGGGTTCTGGGTGGCCATTACAAGGAAGGGCTCTTCCAGTTTGTAGGTGTTTTCCCCGATAGTGACTTGACGCTCCTGCATTGCTTCGAGCAGTGCGCTTTGCACTTTTGCGGGTGCGCGGTTGATTTCATCGGCCAGAATGAAGTTCGAGAAGATGGGACCTTTCTTTACATTGAATGATTCAGTTTTTTGGCTGTATATCATTGTGCCGAGCAGGTCGGCTGGCAACAGGTCGGGGGTGAACTGAATGCGGCTGAATTTTGCATCAATGGCTTTGGCAAGCGAGGTGATGGTCAAGGTTTTTGCAAGACCGGGAACACCTTCCAGCAGAATGTGCCCATCGCTGAGCAGGCCTATCATCAGGCTTTCAATCATGTGTTTTTGTCCCACAATGTTCTTGCGGAGCTCCATTGTCAGTGCATCGACAAATGCACTCTCTCTCGATATTCTTTCGTTTAGTTCTTGGATGTTGACAAAATCTTCCATATTATTTATATTGTTTCAGTTATCTTTTTGAATTGACTGTGTTTAAGTTCATTTTATTATAAATTAATGTCTATAACGCAATCACTTTTTCTTTATTGCAGACTTGCACCATTTTTTTAGTTTTTATAACTTTTGTGTCTCCGAAATTTTGAGGTATATCATTTGCCTTGAGTGGCAGGCTTTGACAACGTGTCTTGTGCTCAAGTCGGCTAGAGGGCAGTCTTTTATAACTGTTGTGCTATTGTTTTTCCGAAGGTTTGAGTTTTGTTAGAATAAACCTCAAAGAAAGTTGATTGTTACAATTGTCCACTAATATGGCGAGTTGTTCGGGGAATGTATGAGAGCCATTGTTTCTCTGTGGTTTTCATCTCTCGGTAAATAATTATATTGAAAACAATAAATATATTTTTATTTTTTGCAGTCGAAAGTGTTGCAAAATAAAAAAAAATATGTATCTTTGCTAATTAAAAGTTTAGAATGGAAATTAAATATCTAATTAAATATTAAAATCTTATGAAAAGTAGAAAAGTACTTCTCGGCTTATTTGTGGGCATCTGTGTCTGTATTGCGGGCACAGCAACTGCTCAAAAGGCAAATTTTCAAAGCAACAATCTCGTAGAAATTGGCCCCGATAATATCGGTGGTCGCGTCACCTCGTTGGTGGTGCAGCAACAACTCGACGACTACAGTGTACTGTATGCTGGTGCCGCAACAGGCGGTCTCTATACCCGTACTAACAAGGAAGAAGATATATGGAACTACGTTCCTTGCTATATGGATGGCAAAGAGATTACCCTTCCTATCAGCAAGCTGCTGAAATTCAATGATAGTATTATTGTGATAGCAACTGGCGAGAGCACTTATGCGAAGGGTTCCAATCTGAACAAAATGTCTGCTCTGGGTCGTGGTCTTTTCCTGTTCAACTGCAAGGAAACCAATCCTCAGAGACGATTCACCCAGATTAACGGCACGGCTCCTGGAACTAACTTCGACGCTGACTTCGCTGCTATTAACGATATGGCAGTGATTACACTTCAAGGTGTTTCCTATTTCTTTGTTGCCACTGAGCAGGGCCTTTTCCGTTGGAACATCGCTCAGGAAAGCAACTGGAACAACGCTCCTGCCCGTGTTTTCACCGGTAGCGTTCGCAGTTTGGCACTCTCCAAACAATACAACAGATGCTTCTTCACCAGCAAAGGTAGCGTATACAAAATCAGTGATGTGATTGGCAATTCTCAGCCTGTCAATATCACTAGCAGCTGCGAAGCCTTTGGTAGCAATGCTTCTGCCATCGACCTCGCCCTGGCCCCCAACCATGAGGATTACCTCTATGCAATGGTTGCTAACCGCAACGGACTTCTCTCTGGTCTTTATATGACCCGCAACACCAACTCATGGCAATTGCTTTCAACTTCCACTGTAACTCCTTACACCAGCTATGCAACCTCCAAAACCTGCGGTGCTATCACCGTTTCTCCTGTCGACAGCTCCAAGGTAATTATGGGTGGTGCCAATGTATGGATTGGTAAAGGTTATGTTCCTAATTCTCCTTACCAGTGGACCGTTTCCTCGTCTGATGAGTATCAGCTCAATGGTGGCAACTATATGGCTATGGTCTATTCCAACGCAATGTTTGTCCACTCCGGCATTCATCAGATTGTCCCCGATGTCCGTTGGGATGCTGAGAGATGCATTATGGCCGAACGCTACTATGTTGTTACCGATGGTGGTGTCTATTATGCTCAGGAGAATTTCTCCCGTTTCGAAAACTACAACCGTGGTATGAACTCTGTTCAGATTAATGGTCTTGCAGTTTGCCCCGATGGCTCTATCATCAGTGGTGCCAATGCCAATGCTTGCCCCTACATCGAATCCCGTGTTGCTCACAACGGTGGTGTCAACGATTCCACTTGGTACGATAACTCCGGTTCCAACATGAACCATTTGGCCAATATCATTTGGAAAGGTAATGGCGGTAAGGTTGCTGCTTCCCGCTTCAACCAGTATCTGCCTATTTCTCGCCGTCCCATTTTCGTGTCCTCTGCCAATGGTTCAATTGGACGTAGCTATGGTGACTATTCCGACTATACTAATACTCAGACCTGGACTAGCGATATTGCTCTTACAACCGAAGAGATTGAAAACGGTCCCGCTATTGGACAGATTGTCCTTTGGGAAACCAACAACAATATCTATTCTAACGATAGCTTAACTTTTATTATTGATACTTTGGGTTCCGTCAGACGCAATCATAAAGACACTACTATTTCCCAGAACTTCCAGATAAAGGCTGGCGATTCCATCATGGTGCTCGATCACGCTCATGCCGGCTATCCTTTCTGGCATGCTTTCGACCACAATTTCACCGTGAAGAACGAACTCCGCCATACTGTTCATTCTCCCTATGTCAGCCGTATGCTTGCTGTGACAGTTGAGAAGGGCTTTACCCAGAATTCCAATGTCTCTTATTGCTGGTTCCCCACCGATTTCCGTCAGACATACAACTCCCCCGATATCCGTATGTGGGTTCATATCTATGCTATCAACGGTGCTATCTATCCCCATTTACATGTCCGTTACACAGCCATGTCCTACGATGGCAACTGCGCTTTCGTCGTAGTCGAGAATGATACTCTCAACCGCTCATACATCGCCCGCGTGCGTGGTTTGAACAATGTCGACTACAATGGTACTGGTGCCAATATTTTTGGTTCTCTCAACTACAGAAACAGTGCCCGCGTTACCACTACCGACACGCTGATCGCTTCAGCAGCCGATGGCGACATCTTCTTTGCTCGTCGTATCTCTTCTATCACTACGGATCCCCGTCCGGGTGTTGATGGTATTATCGTTACCTTCGATGGTTACAATGCCGATGGCCCCAACGTGGTTTATATCGCCAATGCAAGCAAATCCAACTACACTATCAATAACATTTCGCTGCCCACCAATATCCCAGCCTACAGTGCTCTTGTGGAATACACCAAAGGTGAGGTTTATGTCGGTACTGAAGATGGCGTCTTTAAGAAGAATAGCGTAGAAGGTGGTAACTGGCAAGAATACGGTGCTTTCAAAGGCGTTCCCGTGACAGCAATGTATCAGGTTACCAACAATAATTCCCTCATCCGCTACATAGACCATGATGGTCCTAACGAGGTTCCCTATGTGTTCCCCAAGACCAAGTGGGCTTACGCTATGTATTTTGGCACCTATGGCCGTGGAATCTTCATGGACAGCACCTATGTTGTCAACCACGAAAACGAAATCGTGTCCCGTGATATCTATCTGGACATCCCCACCGTCATGAATAACGGTTCCAACAGTGTCCGCTTCTTCCCCAATCCTGCTATCGACAACGCTACTATGGAACTCACCGTTGCAAAACCCGGCAATGCTTATATGAGAATATATGACCTCTCCGGTAAGGTGGTTTATAGCGAGAACCTTGGCGTTGTGGGCGAAGGCGTTCACACCCGTACCATCAATTGCCAAACACTCCAGCATGGCATGTATCTTGTCAATGTTGTCGTGGGTGGACAGAAAGCTACTTCTAAATTGATTGTAAGATAATTATAATTAGATAACTAAAGAGGTACTGGTCCACTCTCAGTACCTCTTTTTTATTATTAGACTAATCTAAATTGAATATTACGATGAATACTAATCTTGTTCAAGAACTCAAATGGCGTGGTATGATTCACGATATCATGCCGGGAACCGAGGAAATGCTGTCAAGCGAAATGGTCACCGCCTATGTTGGTATCGACCCCACGGCCGACTCCCTCCATATCGGCCATCTTGTGAGCATCATGCTCCTTAAGCATCTTCAGATGGCCGGACACAAGCCTCTGGCTCTTGTGGGGGGTGCTACGGGCATGATAGGTGACCCCTCTTTCAAGGCCGCCGAGCGCAAGCTCCTCACTCCCGAAGAGGTTCAGCACAACGTCGATTGTATCCGCAAGCAGCTATCCAAATTCCTCGATTTCGACAATCCCACCAATGGCGCGGAAATTGTCAACAACTACGACTGGATGAAGGATTATCTTTTCCTTGATTTTATCCGCGATGTAGGCAAGCATATCACTGTGAATTATATGATGACCAAGGACTCTGTCAAGAAACGCCTCGAGACAGGCCTTTCTTTCACCGAGTTCAGCTATCAGCTCCTTCAGGCTTATGATTTTCTGACCCTCTATCGCACCAAAGGTTGCCGTCTCCAAATGGGTGGCTCCGACCAGTGGGGCAATATCACCACCGGCACCGAGCTCATCCGCCGCATGGAAGGAGGCGAAGCATTCGCCCTCACCTGCCCGCTTATCACTAAGGCCGATGGCTCCAAGTTTGGCAAAACCGAAGGCGGAAACGTGTGGCTCGACCCCACCAAGACAAGCCCCTATAAGTTCTACCAATTCTGGCTCAACTGCTCCGATGTCGATGCCGCCCGCTATATCCGCATTTTCACTCTTTTCAATAGTGAGGAAATTGCCGAACTTGAACGGCAGACGGCTGAGGCTCCCGAAAAACGAGCTCTCCAGAAGGCTCTCGCTAAAGATATCACCTGTCGCGTCCACTCTCTCAAGGACTACGAGATGGCTGTTGCCGCTTCCGAGCTTCTCTTTGGCAAAGGTACAACCGAACAGCTCAATAGTCTCGATCGCGATACGATGCTGTCTGTTTTCGAAGGCGTACCTCAGTTTACCGTATCCCGTAGCACCATCGATGAGGGTGTTAGTTTAATCGACCTCGCTGCCGAAGTCGGCATGTTTGCCTCCAAGGGCGAAATCCGCCGCGAGCTGAAGCAGAACTCCATCTCTGTCAACAAATCCAAGGTGTCCGAAGATTGCAAGCTTACTGCCAACGATATTCTTTCATGCGGCAGCATCCTTGTCCAGAAAGGCAAGAAAAACTACTATTTGCTCAACATAGAATAGCTTCTCAGGCCATTCTTCTCATAAGGGACAGATGTCGCGAGGCATTTGCCCCTTTCTTTTTTCTATTTTGTCTAGTCTCTTTCGTTACCCTTCTTCCCGTCAACCGTCTTTACACACCTCAGGATTGTCTTGCCCACATTGGCAATTGTTATACGTCCCATCCCACTTTGCTACGATCTCATCTCCACTATCTATAGTATGAGCACCTATAAAAAGAGGGTGCCCGATTACTCAGGCACCCGACTGTGTTTCTGTATTTGACAATCTCTATTGCAACTCAACAGTTTCAATCATCTTTCCGTCGGTCTCGAAAGAGAGCAGTTTTCTCTCGGTCTCTTTTTTCCAGAACAGGAATCCTTTCGGACGGTAGATTTCGCACTGATAGGTCATCTTTCTCTTCAAGTTGCGGATATATACTTCTTTAATTTTGTGCTTGGGGTATAAATGTGCCACACTGTCGCGGATGGATCTGGGATAGAATTGGCTCTCTACATAGTAGCGGGTCTCTGTACCTTTGTTCGAAAAGCGTATGGACTGCTTGTCACCCTCATTTGTCATGAAAGTGGCCACATATTCCACACTGTCTGTGGTCATCGACCAAGCCACATTCTGTGCCTCCGGGGCTTGGTTTTGGAAGTCTTTTACAAAACGGATAGGCACATCGGCCTCTTTCACCGCTTTTTCTTTCTGGGCAAATACCAGCGTCTGACTCATAATCATGAGTACTGCAATTGCAAGTATCTTTTTCATATTGTTATTATTGTATAATTAATATTTTATTCATTCGGCCTACAAAGATAACAAAAAAAATTGACATTGGTAAATTAAATAAGATATTTTTGCTTTATTCTTATTCCATCATTCCCATCTATCGTTTTTCTGCCTTCCTTGTACCTGTACAGGACGTTTTTGATGTCTGTCTCATTTCATTGTTTTCAACCTTTCTGTTCCGTATCAAACAGGCGTTCTTCTATCTGTTTCATCACTCTCCGCCCGTCATGTATCACCTGCATGCACCAATACAGTTTCAACGTGGCTTGCTCATCTTCGCTCAGCTGCCACTGTATGCTCTTGTCGGCACGCATCTTCTCCGTCAGGCAGAACAGCGATAATGCGGCACACACACTGATATTGAAACTCTCAGTAAAACCGTACATGGGCACCTTCACATATCCGTCGGCATGTGCTATAGCCTCATCTGTCAGTCCGGTCAGCTCCGTGCCAAACACCAGCGCTGTCGGTTGCGATATGTCCAGTTGGGTGATGAGGGTGTCGTTTTCGTGAGGCAGGGTGGCTATAATCTTGTATCCTTTGGCATGCAGCTCCTCATAGGTCTGTAATATGTCGGGATGCTTGTAATAGTCTACCCACTTGTCCGACCCCATCGACACCTCCGAGTTGGGCGCATATTTGTTCCGGTCTTCTATCACATGCACATCCTGCACCCCGAAGCAGTCGCAGCTCCGCAGCACTGCACTGGCATTGTGCGATTGGAATATGTCTTCCAGTACAACACAAATGTGTCGGGTCCGGTTCTTCACCAGCCGGTCAAACAATTGACGCTTGTTCTCGCTAAAAAACTCGCTTGCGGCTTCATACAGTTTCCGTTTCTCTTCCAAAGTGTAGTTTGCAAACAGGTCTCTGTTGCTTTCTTTTATCTCGGGCATAATGGTTGCTTGTTATTGTTTTTTGTTCAGTTCTCTCAGTTTGGTATATTTTATCAAGGTGTAGAATGCGGCCATCCGGCAAACGGTATATCCCGCCTCGCCGTCCCTGAATCCTCCTTTCAACACGTAGTTCCTCACAAATGTCCAGGCCGTTTTCGCTCTCAGGGTCGCCTTCCCGCACCGTTTCCCTTGTTCATGGGCTTTCTGAGCTGCCAGTGTGGCATATTTCACTTGGCGGCTGGCGTGTTCCTCAATGCTGTAGTATGAGTAGTGCAGCAAATCACCCTCCAGTTTCCGGTTCTCCATGACTTTGGCATACTTCAGCTCCTCGTGCACCAGCCCTTCCCATCTACAGGCACCGCTGGGCCACAACCGCACTTTCTCGTCCGGATACCATCCGCTGTGCCTTATCCAGCTGCCGCAGTAATTGTTCAGCCGAGTCATGCTGTAGGTGCAATTTCCATCCAACCCCGCTTTTTTCAACTCGCTTATTGATTCTCTCAGTTTGTCCGAAAGGGCTTCGTCGGCATCTATGCTCAGTGTCCATTCGTGGCTCACCAAACTGTTGGCATAGTTCTTCTGGTCGGCATAATCTTTCCAGTCATGGTGCATAAATCGTGCTCCATATTTCTCGCAAATCTCCTTTGTTTCGTCGGTCGAACCTGAATCCACCACCACTATTTCGTCCACAATTCCCCTTAGCGACTCCAAACATCGCCCTATGTTACGTTCCTCATTTTGAGTGATGATAACTGCTGAAATCTTTGACGCCATATTTTTTCTTCGTTGAATTTGCAAAGATACGTTTTTTTTTTGTATTTTTGCAAATTCAAACAGTATTTATAATGGTTATTGGTTTCGACGCTAAGCGCGCCTTTCAAAACAATACAGGATTGGGCAACTATAGCCGCATGGTAATATGTGGTTTGGCTCATGAGCATCAAGATGCACGTGCTTTTCTCTATTCCCCGGTGATGTCGGGCGAGTACAGAGGTTATTTCTCTGGTTTTGCCAATATCTCTACCCGTCAACCTTCCGGCATCGACCGCTTTTTCCCCGACATCTGGCGTCGTTTCGGCGTCACTGTCCATCTCAAGGACGACAAGGTCAACATCTTTCACGGGCTCAGCCACGAGCTCCCTCACGGCATTCCCCGCTCCATCAAGAAGGTGGTAACCATCCACGACCTCATCGTTTGGCGCTTCCCTCAGTTCTATTCCCCGTTCGACCGCATGGTGCACCGCATCAAAATCCGCCATTCCTGCCATCTCGCTGATGTCGTTGTTGCCATCAGCGAGCAAACCAAGCAGGACCTGATGCAGTTTGTCCATGTCCCTGAGTCCAAAATCCGTGTCATCTACCAGTCTTGCGACTCCCAGTTTTGGAATCCTGTCACCGACGATGACAAGGATTATGTCCGCAAGCAATACAACCTCCCCGAAAGGTACATCATTTCTGTAGGCTCCATCGAGGAACGTAAGAATCAGATATCCATTGTCAAAGCACTTCCTTCTCTTCCCGACGATGTCCATCTGCTCATCGTTGGCCGTCCCCACGGTGCCTACCAGGCCGAGCTACAATCGGCCATCCGTTCTCTTAACCTCTCTTCTCGGGTTCATATCATCAAAAATGCCGATTTCACCGATTTCCCCGCGCTCTATGCCTGCGCCATCGCTTCGGCCTATATGTCCCTCTTCGAGGGGTTCGGCATTCCCATTCTTGAGTCTATGTGTTGCGACACTCCTGTCGTCACATCCAATGTCTCTTCCATGCCCGAGGCTGGCGGCGATGCTGCCCTCTATGCCAATCCCAACAACCCGGCCGAAATTGCCAGCCAGCTCAACCGCATCATTTCCGACCCTCAGCTCCGCCAACAGATGGTGCTGGATGGCCGTATCCAACGCGAAAAGTTTTCCATGAAGAAGATAGTGGACGAGTTTTACAGTCTTTACCGTTATTTACATCCCGCCACTAACGACGACTTCTAATCTCACTCTGCATCTTCTCGTATTCCCTTCACCTTTCGCCCGCCGTCATTATCCCCGGCGGGCGTTTTTTTTCGATGGCCCCGGTTCTTTGTTCCCTTCTTGGCTGTGCCTACCCCCAACCGGTCTATGTATTTCGGGCCGTATTCTTGTATCCATGCAGATACCGATGTGCTGCCACCACTCGTCACCATTTTCAAGAGGATATAGACCCAATAGCCCTGATAAGTCGAAATGCCATTTGAGCAATCTCCGCCAAGTATATAAAAGTACCGCAGGCCGGCATTCGCCGGCCTGCGGTAACTTCAACAATCACTTTTGGCAATCGTCTTATTTGCCGATAGTGATTTCAATTCTGCGGTTCTTGGCGCGTCCTGCCTCAGTATCGTTGCTCTCGATAGGTTCGGTCTCGCCTTTGCCGAAGGTCTGGATGCGGTTGCCGTCAATGCCTTTCTCAACCAGCATCTTCTTGATGTTCTCGGCTCTTCTCTTCGACAGATTCAAATTCATCGCGGCCTTGCCTACGTTGTCGGTATGTCCAGTCACGGTCACCTTGATGTCGGGGTTCTTGGCCATAATCTCTTTCAGATTCACCCACGAATCCTCGTTCAGCTGGCCGAATATCGGCATATCCTTTGCGGTCTCGAAGTAGGCCACGTCTTTATATCCAGTCACAAATGCCACCTCTTCTCTAGCTTTCTGCTCTGCTCTTGCGCGTGCTCTGGCTTCTGCCTCTGCCTTGGCTCTTGCCTCGGCTTCAGCTTTCAGTCTTGCTTCTGCATTGGCCTTTGCTGCTGCCAGCGAGTCTGCCTGTGCTTTTGCACGTGCCAGGGCTGCAGCCTGTGCGTCGGCTTCGGCTTTTGCCTTGGCCATCTCGGCTGCGTGTGCACGGGCTATCGAGTCGGCCTCGGCCTTTGCTTTTGCCTCAGCTTCGGCGCGTGCCTTGGCCATGGCCTCTTCTTTGGCTTTCTGCTCGGCAGCCAGGCGCTCGGCCTCGGCTTGGCGTGCGGCTTCCAGACGTTCGGCCTCAGCCTGTGCGGCAGCGGCTTGCTCGGCGGCCAGGTTAGCCTTCCAGTCCACATCCTTGCCCATGCCGAAACGCAGGCCAATCTTCAGGCCGGCTTCCAGCGGGTAAACCTTACCCACCTGGTTCGATGCAAAGGTGTTTCTGTAGTATCCTTCCTGCACCAGCATCAGATTCTGCTCGTATTTGGGGTTGTAGTTCATCAGGCCGTAGTTGCCGTAAACACCCAGATACAGTCCGGTGTTGTTGCTCAGGTTAATCACAAAGCCCAGGTCGGCCAGCAGACCCACGCCATATTTGTTCAGCTCCAGCTCTTCTTCTTTTTGGCTGCCAAACGAGAAAGTGCCCAGTCCATGTTCAGGCATGTCTTCGTATGTCACGTTGGTGTTGGGCATATAGGCTGTGCGCACATAGTTTCCGTCAGTGGGTTTGTAGGTGGCCTTGAAGGGGAAGTCCACTGTGGCACCCAGTCCCATCTGGAAAGCGCATCTCACGCTCAGCGGGGCACGGACTATCAGCTCCACGGGCACACTCACCTGGTATACACGCTGACGTTCTCCCCAGTGGTAGAATTTGGTCTCCACCGTAGCAGGGTAGATGGCACCGGGCAGCCAGAAGTCAGTTGCCTTGTAGCTCATGTCATAGTAGGCTTTGCCGTTCAGGTTGCTCACCTGCACTCCAATGCCTATTCCCAAATTGTGGTTGAACATGGCCTGATACTGTATTTCGGCCAGTCCGCCCCATCCCAGTCTGAGGTCTCCGTTGACGGGTTTATACTTCAGCATGTGCACTCCGCCGCCCAAATTCACCTGCAGGTTGCTGATGTGGTCTGTCATCTGTGCCGAGGCGGTCAAACCAGCCACCAGCAGCATTATTGTTATGATTCCTTTTTTCATAGATTTTCTTTTTTTATTGTTGTTCGGCCGCCCTGCGGGCTGGCCTGTTTCGTTTGTCTCTATGTTTTATTTCTTACTGGTTACATTTTCATGGCCTTGGCGGCAACACCGTCAACGCTAATCATGTATTGTCCCTGAGGCATATTGCTCATGTCCAGTGTCTTCTCAATGCCGTTGAAGGTGAGGCGGAACAGTTCCACGCCGTAGCTGTTGTGGATGGTCAACACATGCTCGCCGTCCTCAAATCCTTCCAGTCTCACGGTGGTGTTGTTCATCACCGGGTTGGGATACACATGCACCTGCTTTGTCGAGGTAGGCACGCTGTGCAGCGTGATGGGGCATACCCATGCGTTCTCTTCGGTGTTCAGTGTAACATACACCGAGTAGCTGCCGTTCAGTCCGCCTTTCTCTTGATAGTAGGGCTTGGTGGCGTTGTCCAGCTTGTTTCCGTCGCGATACCACTGGAAAGCGGTAAATCTGTTAGGAATACCGTCGGTCCTGCCAGAGTTGTCAATGCTCACCACATCGTCGAACACCTGAACCAAATAGTGGTTCGACATGCTCATCTTGAATGTTGTGGTGTAAGGATTGGTCTGCACCATGGCTTCGTTCATCAGTACCAGCGATACTGCGTAGTTGCCTCCGGGGCAGTTCGTCGGAATCATGAATTCCACAGTGTCGCTTGTCAGCCAAATCCATCCGGTGTTGTCAAATCCTGCGGCCTGGGCCTCGTCGTTAAACAGCAGGCGGTACATCGTGGGTTCACCCTTCTGCACATGGAAGCGGATGGCACCCTTGCTGCCTTCGCAGAAACCGTTGGCGTTCACGGGCATCACATATTCGCCATCCTCGCCTATCACGGCCAGCTCGGTAGGTTCAATAATCTTTCCTTCGGTGGTGAAAACAATGTCGCTCGGGGCGCTATAGTTGGCCTTGTCTGCTCCGTCAAGGGTCACATGCACGGTGATGGTCTTGTTGTGTCCCAGCTCGGCATCGTTATAATTGGCGGTCAGGGTATGGGTCACTTCCTCGTTCAGCAGCACATTGCCCAATGTTCCTTCCGAAAGCACTATGGCGTTGTCGGTGCCGTCATATTCCTTCACTGCCTGAATTTGGTAGTCCTCGATGGTGACGTGGCGTTTCAATATGCTTCCCACGTATAAGTTGGTGTCCACCACCACATAGTTGTAGCTCTGGGGGCCAGTCAGCACATGGTTCACACTTATAACTGCCATGATGTTGGGAGTAGGCATGACGTAGTTTGCGGTCAAGGCATGCATCACTGTGTCGTTGTCTATCACACCGCTCACATAGCCCGGGTCAATCACGCGGCAGTAGGTAGTGCCGTCATACTCTTTGTTCAGCTCCAGCACCACTCCGGTAGCGTCCAGGGGTTTGGGCAGGATGGTCGAAGTCAGTGTGTCGGGCAGAGGGGCCAGGTAGTTGCTGGCATTGGTGCCATACAGCAAATAGTCCACCTGTACGGGTTTGTCCACGCCCACGTTCACATCCAGAAAGTGTGCGGTGGCCTGCGGAAACACCAAGTCCGTATCCACCACGCCAATCAGCGTACCCACCAGCTGGATTCCCAGATAGTTGCCACGGGTGTAGATTTTGTTGCTGTCCACAACCGTGCCGCTAATCATCAACTGTTTCGGTGTGATGTCGGCAGTCAGGGTGTCGTTTGCGGGGGCAGTATAGTAGGCTGCGTCGGGGCCGCCTATCGAATAGGTAACCACCACATCCTTGTTCGTGCCGGCGGTCTTGGTCAGGTATTGGCCGTTGCCGTAAACAAATACAATGTGGCCGTCTGCCACACCACTCACCGTACCCACGGTCACAGTGGTCGAGGTGGTTCCGTCATACACCTTGGTGGGGGGCACCTGGGTGCCAGTCACGGTCAACACATTTGTCTGAGCCCATGCTGCGGAGGTTGCCAACCCCAACAGACAGAGCATAATCATGGCACGCTTTCTCAAAAGCGTTCCTTCAAAAATGTACTTTCTATTCATAATCTGTTGTTTTATATGTTTTTTTATTTTGTTTGTATAGAATATTTCAATGTGCAAATATACATATTTTTTTTTACACATTGTCGCATTTTTCCTCAAAAAACACCAACCTTCACCAAAACGCCTTTATCCATACCATCTCAGCCCAGTCATTTCTTTTCCCTTTCCACTCTATCACTCCATAAAATCACCACTTTGCATCCTCTTGCCACCCAATAATTGCCCTCCCGTCAACTGCCGCCACGCTGCCAAGGTAAACAGCCTTACCTTAATCTCTCAGCAGATGCATTCTCATTGTGGTCATTCCGTTTTTTCAACACTTATGCTATTTGTTACGTTTTTTTTTCAACAGCCACCATGTACCGCTCTATGGGTATCAAAAGCCTACCTACTTGTGTAACCACGCAGATAACTTTCCAAAAAGAGATTTCTTCTCTCCTAATTTGGCTTTCACAATGTCGATGCTTTCTTTCGTTGATAGTGTTTGGGGGTGGTTGTCTCCCAATAACCTCTCCCTTATGTGTAAGGCCTTGGTGAAGTATTCAAGCGACTTTTGATATTCTTCTTGATAGAAAAGCGATACCGCAATATTATTGTATGACGAGGCTGTGTCGGGGTGTTCCTTGCCAAGGACTTCCATCATTATCTCCAACGCCTTGAAATAGTATTCTAACGCCTTGGTGTAGTCGCCAAGGCTGTCGTACACCCCGCCGATATTGTTGTATGACGTAGCTATGTAGGGGTGCTTCTTGGGGAGGGATTTCTCCCTTATCTCCAACGCCTTGAAATAGTACTCCAATGCCTTGTCATAGTCGCCTTGGCTGTCGTACACAAGGCCTATATTGTTGTATGACGTGGCGGTGTCGGGGTGGTCCTTGCCGAGAACTTTCTCATTTATCTCCAACGCCTTGAAAAAGTACTCCAACGCCTTGTCATAGTCGCCTTGTTTGTGGTACACGGCACCGATATTGTTGTATGAATTAGCCGTGTCGGGGTGCTCCTTGCCGAGGACTTTCTCCCTTATCTCCAACGCCTTGAAATGGTAATCCAACGCCTTTGCATAGTCGCCTTGGTTGTAGTACACATTGCCGATATTGTTGTATGATGTGGCGGTGTCTGGGTGCTCCTTGCCGAGGACTTTCTCACATATCTTCAACGCCTTGAAATAGTACTCCAACGCCTTGGCATAGTCGCCTTGGCTGTAGTACACCGCGCCGATATTGTTGTATGACTGTGCGGTGTCTGGATGCTCCTTGCCGAGGATTTTCTCGCATATCTTCATGTCCTTGAAATAGTACTCCAACGCCTTGGTATATTCCCCTTGACTGATGTACACAAGGCCGATATTGTTATATGACGTGGCTGTGTCGGCATTCTCGTTCCCGTACAATTCCTCAGAGTGTGCTATTTGGCGTAGATATATCTTCTCCGCCTCTTTGTATTTGCCATACTTATACAGGAAACCTGCATAGTCTAACAGCAGCTTGGCATATTTCTCTTTGTCGTAAAGGGTGTTGGCGGCACGCTCATCGGCTTTCCGGTACAGGTCGTGGGTCTTTTGTATTCGTTGTTCTATTGGCACAGTCACATCGGCCATAACCATCGAGGTCTGTTGAAGCAGTTCGTCGATAGTCTTGTGCAGACTTTGTCGCCACTGCTGCAGGCTCTTGTTGTTCAGATATTCCTCGTACATGCGGTCGCCCTGCCGTTCAGCCTGGTCCAGTATTTCGTTTGCCTTAGCCACGTCGCCAGCCTCGAATGCCTCGGTGGCACGCCGCATACTGTCGGTTATCTCGTCGCCTTGTGTCTGGGCAATGCGTATGGCAGTGTCCAGCAGTAGGGTTTGCTGGTCGGCCAGCTCTTTCTTCAGGGCATTCTGCTCGTTCAGCAATTTTTGCAGCTTGTCGCGGTATCGTCCCACTTCCGGATGATCGTCGGACAGTTGGCGGGCATCGGCTATCTCCTCTGGCAGTTCCTGCAACCGCTGGCTCATGCGTTGGTAGTCCTTGTTGCCTGATGCGAAAGAGAGGTTATCCATTCGGGCAACGGGAATATTGCCCCAATTGACGATGCCGTTCTCCACCTTGAGGTCTTCCAGCCTTTTGTTCTCCACCTTCAGCAGATCCATCACAAACTTCAGTTGCAAGGCGTCACTGCTCTCGTAGTTTGTCCAATAATGCTTGACGGTGCCGAGCACATTCTGTTTGAAATCGGTCAGCGTTTTGTCTTCCTTTTCTCCTTTGTCCAATACCCGGAGGAAAACATAGATGGTAGGTTTCCCCAATTCACATTGGGTCTGTTTGGCAACATTATATTCCTTCAGCGTGAACTCGCCTGCCTTGGTGTAGAATAGTGAGACAAAGAGGTCGCACTGCCGCACATACTCGTTGTAGGTCTCCTGCGTTGGGCGGCCGTCATAGCCCTTGGGCAGGTCTTCCCATTTGATGAGTTTGATGCGGAACCCGCGCTGCTCGTATGTGTCATCCAGCGTGCGTATAAAGTCGCCGAACCGGATTCTTTCGTCAGCCAGTTCCTCCGACGAGGCAAGGAAAATCTTAATGGTTCTAATGTCTGCCATAGCTTGCTATTTAGGGTGAAACTACAAGGGAATTATTTTGCAAATATACACATTATTTTTGATATGTCGTAAAATGTTCTATAATGGGTTATAATTATTTGTCTTTGTGTTGCGTCCCTATCGGGACGCATTCCGTTACTTCAGAAAATCACCGCACTGCGCCTGTGGCTTGTACGGTGTTATTCATATCTCACCCCTTCGGGATGATTTGTATAAGCCTCACTTTTATGTATGCAGCATTAACAATCGCAGTTAGTCGCAGCTCCGTTTTGGGTTAAGTGGATAATGACTACTTCGCGAGTTGCTGTAAACCAACGTGCTTAAGAAGGGCTAAGGAAGAGCTTTTTAGAAGGTGAAGAGTTAGCGAAAGCGGGATGGATGCGGGTTGGGGGTGGATGGTTTGTGTTGCGTGGTGGCTGGGGATTTGGGAGGGAGGTGGTGAGGGATTGGGATGGGTTGGAGGGGATAGAAGAGTTGCGAAGAGGGGTGAAGTTGGAGGGGATAGGAGGGGAGCGAAGAGGGGTGAAGTTTGAAGAGATAGGAAGGGAAGAGGAGTGAGGTGGGAATGGATTGTTGGATTGGAACGGCGGCAGGGGGAGAAATCTTAATGACCGATTTGGGGTTAATGATTGGTTTGGGTTAATGATTGGTTTGGGTTAATGACAGGTTTTGGCTTAATGACCGATTTGGGGTAAAAAGAAAGGGGAGCGGCTGTGGTGACGGTCGCTCCCCGTGGGGATTGGGTGTGAAAATGGTTTGCCCGCGGGGCGGAGGGTGTCCGCCGAAGGGGGCGGGGTTGTTATTTCACTACCAGACGGCGGACGGTACGGGTGCCGTTGCCGGAGAAGATGACGTTGTAGATGCCGGGTGCCAGGCTTTGGGTGCGGATGCTGAAGCGGATGGAACCGGCGGTTTGCAGTTGGGTAGTGTGGACGGTGCGGCCCATGTTGTCGACTATGGCTACGTGGTAGTTGCCGCCGTTGGCGAGGTCAATGTCGATGCTGGCCTGGGTGGTGGCGGGGTTGGGGAAGAACTGGCCGAAGGTCTCTTGGCTTTCGGGCGAGAGGATGGAGAGTGAGCGGGTCGAGGTGTCGGGATGGGTGCGGTTGGCGTCGAAGAGGAAGGTGATGTCGGTGGCGGGACGGGGCTCGGTGTCGAAGTCGTAGCGGATGCTGTCGAGGTCGAGGAGGTTGCCGTCGTAGTAGAAGGAGTAGTAGCCGCCTTGGTGAGCGGTCATGGGCTTGGTGATGGTCTTGCCGTTGTTGGATGTGGCGCTGATGTAGTATTCGAAGGTGATGAGGGTGTCGCGCAGGGCGGTGGTGGTGTCGTTGTAGTAGGTGGTGTCGTAGTTGTAGGTGTTGATGTAGGAGTAGACGGTGTCGACGGTGAAGACGCTGTCGAGGGTGAGGGAGTCGATGTGGGAGAAGGTGTAGTTATAGGATACTATGGTGTCGGTGGAGGCGACGGTGGAGTCGATGTCCATGCCGGGAGTGATGATGGTGTCGATGATGCGCTCGTTGATGGAGGCGGTGGGGATGAGGGCAGAGAATTTGTTGCCGTTGCCGTTGAGGTTAAGGGTGTTCCACTGGCCGCCGTCGATGCGGTAGATGCATTCGGCGTGGGCGATGCCGCTGCGGTTGGTGATGATGGCCGATACGGGGATGTCGGAGCCGCGCATGTCGTTGGCGGGGCCTACGATGCTTTTGTGGAGGATGCGGACGGGGTTGTCGGCGGGTATTTGCTTGGTGATGCAGTGGATGGCGCCGCCGGAGCCGTCGAAGTCGCGCACGTCAACGGGGTAGATAGTGTAGCCGGGATAGGCGGCTTTGAGTTTCTCGATGTTCGCACGGTCCCAGGCGGAAGTGGGCTGGCCGTTGGTGACAGCGGAGAAGCATGGCTGGAGGATGAGGTCGTTGACGAAAGTGTGGTTGCTGTAGGTGCGGGTGTATTGTTGGCTGTATTCGTTTTGGTTGGAGAAATTGGTACCGTTGTCGCGCGAGGGGAAGGGGATGGTGGTTTTGTAGTAGGGGCGGGAGAAGAGGGAGGTGTAGGAGCAGAGGGAGTCGATATTGCGCGAGCCAGTGGCATAGTCGGTCCAAGAGCTGTAGTTATCGGGCATTACGGAGAAGACGAAGCCGTTTTCCTCGCACATGTCGGCGTAGAGGTCGATGTGGCCGGTGCCGCCGTCGTAGCGGTAGGCGGGGAGGATGTGGGTTTCGCGCTGGCCGAGGAGGCTGCGGAGGGCTTCACGGGTGCGGGAGTGGGTGAGGCTGGATTTGTGTTGGTAGTGGATGGTGGAGACATCGCGGCCGTTCCAGGTTATCTGGCCGTAGGAGTCGCTATTGTTGGAATATAAAGCATCGGAGGAGAGGAGGAATCCGGCACCGTCGACGAGGCAGTTGCCGCCTTCCCACTCGATGGTGTTAATATAGTTGGGGATGCCCATTTGCTGATGGATGAGCGAGGGGAGGGAGTCGTCGAGAGCGCGGCCGGGGTAATATTCGAAGTCGAGCATGGCGACGCTGTCTTTATCACCATAGTAGAAGCAGATGGGGCCGCAGTCGCGATACCAGAAGGAGTTGCCCGGGCCAATGATGAAGCGGACACTGTCGTGGCGGAGGTTGAGGCGTTTAAGAGTGCGGATGACTTTGGCGGTGTCGGCGGCTTTCTCCACACGCACCCAGGCTTCGGCGTGACCGCGCTGGATGCCGTCCATGAGGCGGAAGGAGACGCGTCCGAAAGAGCCGTTGGTGTCCATGACGCTGCGGTAGGGGCCGTAGGTGTTCATGGAGACCCAACCGCGGGATGGGTTATATTGGAAGTATTCTGCCACGCCTGTGACAACGGGGTCGGCCGAGTATTGGCCGATGCCGAGGTTGGAGTCGGGGAGGTAGGTATAGTAGGGGGTGACGACGATAGCCTTCACCTCTTCCCACTCGCCGGGAAACCAGATGCGGTCGTCGGGCAGGGCTTTGCTGTTTTTGGCTTGAGGGGCAACCTCGCCGGCGGGGATGTTGGCGAGAGCTGTTTGGGGATTGACAGTGCGCTTGTGGTGCATTTGGCGCCATTGGCGCATCATCTCATCTTGGGTAGTGGCGTTCTGAGCCATTGCGGCGACGCTCACAAGGAGAGCTGCCAGTGTGAAAAGAACTTTTTTCATCGGAGATGGATGTTGAAATGTTTGTTGTGTTATAATAAATTTTTTTGTTGTTTGACAAGTGTGTGGCAGAAAGGGGGGAGTGCATTATCGGCGGGACCCATGAGGGAGCTGCCTGAAAGAGTCGAAAGTCAGGCATAGGGGCGAATTGCGTATTCAGCTACGGGCGATAATGTGGAGTGGCCCAAGGGGAGGGGAGGATGGTGAAAAAGCCGGGGCTCCATCAGGGGACTTGTGGATTCTGAACGGGTTAGGGGGTCAGACTGCCCCGGCACGAAAGGATAAAAAACAATAAACGAATAGTCTTGATTATTTGCGGAGGCCGAGAATTTCGCGAGCCTCGTCGCTGGTGGCTACGGGGCGGCCGAGGAGTTTGGCCATGCGCACTACCTTGTCGACCAGTTCGCCGTTGCTCTTGGCGAGGACGCCGCGCTCAAGATAGAGGTTGTCCTCGAAGCCTACGCGCACGTTGCCGCCCATGACGATGGCGGGAGCGGCGAGCTGGAAGGCGTAGCGGCCGATGCCGGTGGCGGTCCAGGTGCTGCCCGCGGGGATGTTCTTGACGAGCCAGCAGAGGTTGTCGACGGTGGCGGGGGTGCAGCCGGGCACGCCGAGGACGAAGTTGAACTGCATGGGAGCGCCTGGCACTTCGCCTTTGCGGGCCATGGTGAGGATGGTGTCGAGGTGACCCATCTCAAAGCATTCGTATTCGGGCTTGATGCCACGTTCCATCATGCGTTTGCCGAAGGCGCGCATGGTGGGCATGGTGTTGTCGAAAATCTCGTCGCCGAAGTTGCAGGTGCCGCAGTCGAGGGTGGCCATTTCGGGCAGGGGAGTGGTGTCGGTGCTTTGCAGACGCTCGTCGGGGGTCATGCCTACAGCGCCGCCGGTGGAGGGGATGAGAATGACGTTGGGGCACTCTTTGAGGATGGCCTCTTCGCATTCCTGGAAACGGTCGCGGCTCTGGGTGGGGGTGCCGTCGTCGTAGCGCACGTGGAGGTGCACGATGGCAGCGCCGGCATCAACGGCCGATTTGGCCTCGCGGACGATTTCTTCAACGGTGTAGGGTACTGCAGGATTCTGCTCTTTGGTGACTTCTGCGCCACAGATGGCGGCGGTGATTATCAGTTTGTCCATGATATCAATATGTTTAAATTATTTTATTGTTGATTATTAAAAATGCAAAGATACGAAAAAAAATCGTATCTTTGCAAAAAATATGTCGCGATGTTGATACTTGGAATAGACCCTGGCACACAGATATTGGGCTACAGCCTGCTTGACACCGACGGACCGAAACCGCGGTTGGAGGTGATGGATGTGCTGTATTTGCGCAAAATGGCCGACTTCCATTTGCGGCTGCGGAAGATTTATGACACTACGCAGCGCATCATCGACTCGTACCACCCCGACCACTTGGCTATCGAGGCCCCTTTTGTGGGCAAGAATGTGCAGTCGATGCTGAAGCTGGGCAAGGCGCAGGGGGTGGCCATAGCGGCGGCAATGAGCCGCGACCTGTCGTTTACCGAATACGAGCCGGCGGCGATAAAGCAGCGGGTGACAGGCAACGGCAACGCGGCGAAGGAGCAGGTGGCCATGATGCTGCAGTCGGTGTTCGGGTTTGAGGGGATGCCGCAGTATCTCGATGCGTCGGACGCGCTGGCGGTGGCATACACCTGTTTTCTGGAACAGACCGACCCGCTGGGCGAACTGCGGCAGCAGCTGAAGCCCCGCCGCACCACCAAGAGCCGCAAACAGATGTGGGGCGATTTTGTGAAGGAGAACCCCGAGAGGGTGAACTGAGCGAACCAATAGCGAACCTACAGCGAACCTTCGCCGACGGACGCGGGGGCGGAACAGGTAGGGCGATATGGGATAAAACAAAAGGAAAAAACAAGTAATAAAGAACAAAATAAAGCAAAAAAAGTCATGGCAACACAACAAAAATCATTCTCTTCGAACTTGGGCGCCATCATGGCGGCAGTGGGCTCGGCAGTGGGACTGGGCAATATATGGCGGTTTCCGTATACCTGTGGAAAGTATGGCGGAGGTGCGTTCCTGCTGGTGTATCTCTGTTTTGTGTTTCTGCTGGGTTCGGTGCTGATGATGTCGGAATTTGTGATAGGACGCCGGTCGCAGCACACTCCCATCAAGGCCTTCGGCACTTTGCGTCCCGACCGTAAGGGATGGATGCTGGTGGGTGTGCTGGGTGTGGTGACGAGCTTTTTCATCCTGTCGCAGTATTTGGTGCTTTCGGGATGGACCACAGGATATGTGTGGGATGCAGCACGGGGTACACTGGGATTGCTGGGTACCGATGCGGCCGCTATTTCGGATTATTTCAAAGCGTTCTCGACCGATGCCTGGAGGCCTGCCCTGTTTTTGGGTGTGTTCTCGTTGCTGGTGCTGGCCGTGATATTGGGCGGAGTGCAGAAAGGAATTGAGAATGTGTCGAAGGTGCTGATGCCGGTGCTGGTGTTGCTGATACTGGTGCTGTGTGTGAAGAGCCTCACACTGCCTGGCGCGGGGAAAGGTGTGGAATATCTCTTTTCGGCCGACTTCAGCAAGCTTACGGGCGAAGGGGTGCTGGCCGCATTGGGTCAGGCACTTTTCTCGCTGAGTGTGGGCATGGGTGTGATGATTGTGTACGGCTCGTATATCCCACTGTCGGACAATATTTTCAAGACGGCTATGTGGATTACGGTGTGCGACACGCTGATTGCTGTGTTGGCGGGTCTGGCCATTTTCCCTGCTGTGTTCAGCTGCGGATTAGACCCGGCCGGTGGTCCCGGACTGGTGTTCTGTGTGCTGCCCAATGTGTTCAACTTGATGGGCGGTGCGGGGACCGTGTTTGCAGTGCTGTTCTTTGTGCTGCTGACGGTGGCGGCACTGACGAGTGCCATTTCGCTGCTGGAGGCGTTGACGGCTACATTCTGCGAGCATACGCATGCCAGCCGCACGGCGGGTGCTTTGTTGTTCTTCGGGTTGACCACTGCGTTGGGACTGGTGTTCTCGCTGTCGATGGGTAGCCTGTCGCATGTGACGGTGAACAACCTGACGCTGTTCGACTTTGTTGACCGGCTGAACAGTATCTATTTGCCGCCCCTCTGTGCACTGTTTGCGATAATATTCTTTGGATGGGTGATGCCGGAGGAAGCGGTGAAGGACGAGCTGTCGAATCACGGCACCCTGCGCATCGGGTTCTATCCAGTGTTGCGGTTCCTGGCACGCTATGTGGTGCCGCTGGCGTTGCTGGTGGTGATAGTGTCGGGTATATTGAGCTGACAATAAAAAATGGAGGAACGGACGATGTATCGATACAGACAAATGTTGAAGGGTGCGTTGCTGATGGGGGTAGCTTTGATGCTGGCTGTGGGCTGTCACCATAAGAAACCGAAAGTGTACAGTCCGAGTCAGGTGCAGTTTAGTGTTGAGTATAACGCCTTTTTGGAGAGCCAGTTCTATCCCTCGCTGGTGATGGGGGTGTCGAGTTTGGCCACACCGTATCCCGGGCAGAGCGACGGTGACGCGCTGTTTATCGTTTCGGTGACGGCGCCGGTGAGCAATGCGGTGCTGCGTATCGACATCGACTCGTCGATATTGAACTATGTGACCATAGTGCAGGAGGTGCTGCCGCTGAAGGATGTGCGGTACACGTTCTATCCGTCGATAAAATGGAAGTACGACAAGCTGTATCTGCTGAGGCAGCAAGGCATAGCCGACCTTACGTTTACCTGCTATATCAACGACGAGGAGGTGGATGTGAAGAATGTGAGGCTGAATTTCCGCTCGGCCAACGACTGCCTGCTGATGGTGCGCGACGACGAGAACAATCTGCATGATTTCAGATGGCTGTTTGCAGCCTATGTGAACGAGGAGCATCCTTATATAGACAGCATCCTGACGGGAATGTTGGACCAGGGGGTGGTGTCGCGCATTACGGGTTACCAGAAAGATGCCAAGAGCGTGGTGAACCAGGTGGAGGCAATATGGTATTATGCGCTGGACAGGGGCATTAGCTATTCGTCCATCTCGTGTGCGGCCAATCGCGCGAAGCGTTCGTATGTGCAGCATATCCGTTTCTTCGATGAGGTGTATAACACACGGCAGGCCAACTGTATAGACGCATGTGTGTTTTTTGCCTCGATAATGCGCAAGATAGGGTTGAAGCCCGTGATATTTGTGGAACCTTGCCATGCATACCTGGGCTATTATACTGATGCCAACCGGAAGAACTTGAAACTGCTGGAGACTACGGTGACATCCTGGGCCGACTTTCCCGGACTGACGCGCAACTATGCTGAGACAATGGAGAAGAACCCCGAGGCACATGGGGCGGAAAGAATATCGAGTGGGTTGAATGCAAAATATTCAAAATACATCACTGCGGCCGAGAAGAAACGCTGGGAAGAGGGCAGTATGAGCTTTGAGGAATATAAGCGGGCTGTGGCACACGGGCTGTTCCTGAAGGCGACGGAATACGACCGGGAGACATATAACAACAACCGGAAGCTGTTTGCCGACCCGTCGAACTTGCAGTATCAGCAGCTGGATATAGAGAACCTGCGGAAGATAGTGCTGCCCATCAACGGGGTGGGAGAGTAGCGCGGTGCTGAACTGAAGCGTGCGGGAGAATCGGGAGAACGATAATAATATTAACCGAAAATAATACTGTTATGAGACACGTTAGTTATTTAATGATGATGGTGGCGACGCTGGCTGTTGCCACAGGATGTAACAATCCTCAACCGCAGGAGGCCGCCGCGGAAGGCGACAGCAATGTGTGCCAATTGAGAAAAAGCAAAGAGGAAATAGTGGGACTTGAAACGCCGCAAGGAATAAAGCTTTTGGTCGGGATAAGGGACAAGGACCAGTTTATGTCGGCTGAATTGTTTGAGGGATATGATGATACGGTGATAGCCGAATATATGCCCGACGGAAAGGCCGAGGCGGGAATTAATGTATACGCTCTTTTCGGGAAAGAAATGAAAGTGCTTTTCGACTGTGGAGTTGGTGAAGGCAATGGGGGACAGCTGATGAGTCAACTGGTTGAAATGGGTTTGAGCGGTGACTCAATTACCGATATTTGCTTTACGCACTTGCACTTTGACCATATCGGCGGACTGTTTACAACACAGGGGAAAGCGGCTTTTCCCAAAGCTACACTGCATATACCGCAGGAGGAGCTGGATGCCTGGGTCTCTGGACCGCTGAAGGAACAGAATGAACAGGTGAAGCGGATGCTGGAGCTGTATGACGGCAGAATAGAGCTATTTAATGCGGGCGACTCGTTGCTGGGATGTATACGCACTTTCCCGGCACCGGGGCACACACCGGGACACACGGTGTATGCTGTGAAAAACTATTGGGTGCTGGGCGACCTGGTGCATGTGGAGGATATGCAGGTGGCTCACCCCGAGATGTGTGCTCGCTATGATTTTGAAAATGAGAAGGCTGTTGAGAGCCGCTGCAAACTGTTGGAGAAAATGAAGGCAGAGGATGCTTGTTTCTATTTTATGCATGCCAGTAGCCCAACAGCCCGAATGTTGAAGCCCTGAGGCTTAGAACAACAAGACAAAAAAAGGGAAGCTGGATGGCTTCCCTTTTTTATGGTGTGGATGTGTGGCGGACTACTTATTCGGCGTCACGGCCACAGCAGTTCTTGTATTTCTTGCCGCTTCCACAGGGGCAGGGGTCGTTGCGGCCCACTTTCTTCTCGACGTGGACGGGCTGGGGCTTGGGACGCTCGCCGGTTTGCTGGCGTGCGGCTTGGTCCATAGCACGTTGGGTCTCGGTGGCGGCAGAGTCGTGACTGGCCTTGAGGTGACGGTTGTCGCGACGGGGTTGCCGTGCTTCATGCATGTCGCTCTCCTCACGGACGGGGAGGCTGGCACGGATGAGGAAGGAAGAGATTTCGCGGTTGATTTCAAGCAACATTTTCTGGAAGAGGTCGAAACTCTCGAACTTGTAGATCAAGAGGGGGTCTTTCTGCTCGTAGCTGGCATTCTGGACACTGGTCTTCAGTTCGTCGAGTTCGCGCAGGTGGTCTTTCCAGAGGTCGTCGATAATGGCAAGGGTGATGCCTTTCTCGATGCTGAGCTGAACCTCGCGGCCCTTGTTCTCGTAAGACTTTTTGACGGGGGTGACCACATTGAGGGTCTTTTTGCCGTCGGTGATGGGGAAAGCAACGTTGATGTAGTTGGAATTCTCGTAGATGTTCTTGATGAAGGGGTAGGCGAGGTCGCTGATGCGCTGCATGCGTTCCTTGTAGGTTTTGTAGACCATGTCGTAGAGCATCTTGACGGCGTCGTCGTGGCGGGCGTTGAAGAGCTGTCTCTCGGTGAAGGGGATTTCGAGTGCAAAGATGCGTATCATCTCCATCTTGAAGGCCTCGAAGTCGTGATTGTGGGCTGCATCGTCGTAGAGAAGGGCGCAAGTGTCGTAGAACATGTTGCTGATGTCGATGCTGAGGCGGTCGCCGTAAAGGGCGTTGCGGCGCTTGTTGTAGATGACGGTGCGCTGGTTGTTCATCACGTCGTCGTACTCGAGGAGTCGTTTACGCATGCCGAAGTTGTTTTCCTCCACTTTCTTCTGCGCCTTTTCAATCTGCTTGGTGATCATGGAGTGCTGAATGACTTCGCCCTCCTGGAGACCCATGCGGTCCATGACGCTGGCGATGCGGTCGGAGCCGAAGATGCGCATGAGGTCGTCTTCGAGAGAAACGAAGAAGAGGCTGCTGCCGGGGTCGCCCTGACGGCCGGCACGACCACGCAGCTGGCGGTCGACGCGGCGGGACTCGTGGCGTTCGGTGCCGATGATGGCAAGACCGCCGGCTTCGCGCACTCCGCCTTTCAGCTTGATATCGGTACCACGACCAGCCATATTGGTGGCGATGGTGACGTGGCCGGGTTCACCGGCATGGGCAACGATTTCGGCCTCTTTCTGGTGTAACTTGGCGTTGAGGACGCTGTGCTCAATGCGTTTCATCTTGAGCATCTTGCTCAGTAACTCGGAGGTTTCGACGCTGGTGGTACCCACCAGAACAGGACGGCCGATGCCGATGAGGCGTTCCACCTCGTCGATGACGGCTTTGTATTTCTCACGCTTGGTTTTGTAAATCATGTCGTCCATATCGATACGTGCGATAGGACGGTTGGTCGGGATGACCACCACATCGAGTTTGTAGATGTCCCAGAATTCACCCGCTTCGGTTTCGGCGGTACCGGTCATACCGGCCAGCTTCTTGTACATGCGGAAGTAGTTCTGGAGGGTGATGGTGGCATAGGTCTGTGTGGCAGCTTCGACCTTGGCGTTTTCCTTGGCTTCGACAGCTTGGTGCAGACCATCACTCCAACGGCGGCCTTCCATGATACGGCCTGTCTGCTCGTCGACAATCTTGACTTGACGGTTCTCGTCGACGATATAGTCGATATCCTTCTCGAAGAGGGTGTAGGCCTTGAGGAGCTGGTCGACGGTGTGGACGCGGTCGCTCTGGATAGCGAAATCGTTGTAGATTTTCTCCTTGCGAGCGGCTTTCTCTTCAGGAGAGAGATTCTCGTGCTCCAGTTCGGCAATCATGCTACCGATGTCGGGCAACTGGTAGAAGTTGCGGTCCTCGCCAAGGTCGGTGAGGAAGTCCATACCCTTGTCGGTGAGTTCGACGCTGCGGTTCTTCTCATCGATGGTGAAATAGAGGTCGTCGTCGATGATGTGCATGTATTTGTTCTGCTCCTGCATGTAGAAATTCTCAGTGCGTTGCAGAATGGCTTTGATGCCTGTTTCGGAGAGGAACTTGATGAGGGCCTTGTTCTTGGGCAGGCCGCGGTAGGCGCGGAGCAGCAATTTGGCGGGTTCCTCGTCGGGTTTGGGGTCGGGGTGCTCGGTGAGTCCTGTCTTGGCGTCGGCCAAGATTTTGGTTACCAGTACACGCTGGGCATTGTAGAGTTTCTCGATAACGGGTTTGAAACGGTCGAACTCCTGGTTTTCGTCGTCTTTGCCAGTGGGACCGCTGATGATGAGAGGTGTACGGGCATCGTCAATAAGAACTGAGTCGACCTCGTCGACGATGGCGTAGTTGTGGCCGCGTTGCACCAGTTCTTCGGGGTTGCGGCTCATGTTGTCGCGCAAATAATCGAAGCCGAACTCATTGTTGGTACCGTAGGTGATGTCGGCGTTGTAGGCTGCTTTACGCTCGTCGCTGTGGGGCTCGTGCTTGTCGATGCAGTCGACAGAGAGTCCGTGGAATTCGAAAAGCATGCCCATCCACTCGGAGTCACGCTTGGCGAGGTAGTCGTTGACGGTGACCACATGCACGCCTTTGCCGGGGAGGGCATTCAGATAGACGGGCAGGGTGGCCACGAGAGTTTTACCCTCACCGGTGGCCATCTCGGCAATTTTACCGCTGTGGAGCACCACGCCGCCGATGAGCTGTACATCGTAGTGGACCATGTCCCAGGTAATCATGTTGCCACCGGCCATCCATTGATTTTTGTAGACGGCTTTGTCCACCCCGTTGGGGTCGGTGACGATGCTCACGCTGTCGCGTTTCACGGCGAGGGCGCGATCGTGGTCGGTAGCGGTGACCACCACTTCCTGGTTTTCGGCAAAACGGCGGGCAGTCTCTTTCACTACCGAGAAGGCCTCGGGCAGGATTTCGTTCAGGACGGTCTGTGTTTTGTCGTAGGACTCCTTCTCCAGTTTGTCAATACGTTTGTATATCTCTTCTTTCTCGTCGATTGGCATATCGTACTCCTCCTCGATGCGGGCGCGGAGGGTTGCCAATTCGGTCTCTTCATTCTCTACAACTTTATGGATGCGTTCTTTGAATTCGATGGTTTTGGCACGCAACTGGTCGTTGTCCAGTTTCTGAATCTCGGGATAGACCTTGAGGGTGGCATCGAGATAGGGTCGCACTTCCTTCAGGTCGCGGTCGGATTTGGTACCAAATAGTTTGGAAAGGAAATTTGCCATTATATTTGTTCTGTTTGTTTTGTTACTATTTTGTTACACAATGAATTGAAAGGATTTTGCATTTGAATCCGAACTTGCAAAGATACACTTTTTTTTACATTTTTAAAAGTAGTCGACATTCTTTAACTATATTTGTATTTATGCACAATTGGGCAGAGATATACGCATAGAAGACTGGAAGGAAGAAATGAGAACGCTGTGAGATGTTGGATGGATAAAGGATTTCCATTTTTGGCAAGGGACAGAATGTGTGGGTATGAAGCCAAGTATCCCAATATGTGATTTGGCAATTGTCGTTTACATGATTCTCGAACGGAATTAGCGGACCAATGTGATGCTACCGGTGCGGGATTGAACCCCGTGAGAGGATGGTGTGGTGTACTGGATTCGATAGATGTAGGTGCCTTGTTGGCAGGGTTGGCCGTTGTGGGTGCCATCCCATCCTTGGTTGATGTCGGTGGTGTGGAATACGATGGTGCCTTGGCGGTTGTAAATGGTCAACTGGTAGTTTATGATGCCTTTGCCAACAGGACGGAAAGTGCGATTGGAGATGTCTTCAGCATTGGGAGATATGATGTTGGGAATGAAAACTGTTTCGGGTAGAACGGGAACGGAGCGGATGGCGGTGTCGTTGCAGAAACCGTTGGTAGCAATAAGGCTGAGGAGTACGGTATCTTGAGTGGGTAGCGCAGTATAGGCTATTGTGGCAGTAGTGTCGAAGGGATTGCTGTCTACATACCACTGAATGGCGGTGGCGTTGCGGCTGGTACTGACGGCGGTGAGGGTTGGGTGATTGTAGGTGAGGATAGAGGGGGATACGCGTAAATCAGCTTCTGGTATGGGAAGCAAATGGAGGTGGAGAGTGACTGTGGAGTCACATCCTCTCACGGTTCGAAGATTGAAGACAAGGGTTGTGTCGTTGAAGTAGGTGGTATCGTTCCATTGGCTACCGGAACAGTCGGTGATTGAGGTATCGATGCTGGCAGAGTGGTTCACGGTGAGATGTAGTAGGCAGAGAGAATCGCATAGGTAGCGGTTGGTTTTCATGACCGAGTCGGTGGAGGAATTGTAGTATGTGGTTGAGTTGGCGGACCAAAGGAAGCTGTCGCATGCGGAGATGGTTTCAACGGTGCGGTCGCTATGATGGATGGTGAGATGGAGGGTGACGACACTGTCGCAACCATAGACGTTGGAGGTGGTGTGGGTGGCGGTGTCGCAGTGTGAAGTATAGGTGATTCCGTGCCAAGTGAGACTATCGCATGATGTTAAGGATTCGACGGAGGAGTTGCTATGGTTGATTGTGAGGTGGAGAGTGTCGGTGCTGGGGCATTCTTGCTCGTTTAGATAGTCGAAGGTGTAGGTTCCAGTTGTAGAATAATCGGTTTCATGCCAGATGTAGGAGTCGCAGGCTGTGTCGACGAAAGTGAGATGAGTGCTGGCAAGAAGTGAGAGGTGGAGCGTGTCGGCGCTGGGAACGCTGTCGCTGTTAAGGTATTGATGGATGTGGATTCCAGATTGGGTGTATAGGCTATCATGCCATAGGTATTGGTTGCAGGCAGTGTCGTAGATGGAATTGTGTGTACTATGGTTGATGGTGAGGTAAAGCGAATCGGTACTGGGGCAACCTTGCTCGTTGGTGTAGTTGAAAGTGTAGGTGCCAGAGGATGTGTAGGTGGTGCTATACCAGGTAAAGCTGTCAGTGGCCGATATGGAGGAGGATAGGTGAGTGCTGTATTTTACGGTGAGAAATATATAAACGATGCTATCACATCCAAAATGGTCGGAGGTTAAGAAGACAAGGGAATCGGCAGGATTGAAATAGGTGTTGCCGTTCCATACAATGCTGTCGCATGCAGTGAGAGTATCGGATGAGTACTGGCTGTTGTGGATGGTAAGATTGAGTGTGTCGGTGCTGTTGCAACCTTGCTCGTTGGTGTAATTGAAGGTGTAGGTGCCGGAGGTGTTATAATCGTTCTCATGCCAGTTATATAAATCACAAGCATCTTGGTGGAAAGATTGGTGTGTGCTGTGATTGATTGTAAGGTTTAGTGTTACTATGCTGTCGCAGCCTGATTCATTGGATGTAATGAATGATGGTGCATTAGTTGAAGAATAGTAAGTGGTTCCGTGCCATTGGAGACTATCGCAGGCAGTGATTGTCTCAGTGAAGAAACTATTCTGATTAACTGTTAGATGTAGGGTGTCTGTGCTGGGGCAACCTTGTTCGTTGGAGTAGTTGAAGGTGTAAATGTCGGAGGTGGTGTAAGTGTTGTTGTGCCAAGTGTAGGAGTCGCAGGCATCTTGGGTGAAAGATTGCTGAGTGCTGTGGTTGATTGTCAAATATAAAGTGTCGATGTTGGTGCAGGTGGAGCCAGGTTGCGAGTGGTCGTAGGTGTATGTACCGGATTGGGTGAATGTTTGACCGTTCCATGTGTACTGGTTGCAGGCGGTGATGTGGAATGCGGTGTCGTTGTGATTACTGATTGTAAGATGGAGTGTATCGGTACTGGGGCAACCATTCTCGTTGGTATAGTCGAAGGTATATACACCTGAGGTGTTGTAATTGTTGTCATGCCATGTATAGGAGTCGCAGGCATCTTGTGTGAAAGATTGGTGTGTGCTGTGGTTGATTGTCAAATATAAAGTGTCGATGTTTGTGCATGTGGAGCCGGGTTGTGAGTGGTCGTAGGTATAAGTTCCGGATTGGGTGAATGTTTGGCCGTTCCAAGTGTACTGGTTGCAGGCGGTGATGTGGAATGCGGTGTCGTTATGATTACTGATTGTAAGATGGAGCGTGTCAGTACTGGGGCAACCTTGCTCGTTGGTGTAGTTGAAGGTGTAAATGCCAGAGGTGGTGTAAGTGTTGTTGTCCCAGGTGTAGGAGTCGCAGGCATCTTGTGTGAAAGATTGGTGTGTGCTTTGGTTGATTGTCAGATATAATGTGTCTATGTTGTTGCAGGAAGAACCTGGCTGCGAATGGTCGTATGTGTATGTGCCGGATTGAGCGTATGTTTGGCTGTTCCATGTGTACTGGTTGCAGGCGGTGATATAGTAAGTCGTGTCATCGTGATTGCTGATTGTAAGATGGAGTGTATCGGTACTTGGGCAACCTTGCTCGTTGAGATAGTCAAAGGTGTAGTCTCCAGTGGTGGAGTAAGTGTTGTCATGCCATGTATAGGAATCGCAGGCATCTTGGAAGAAGCTTTGGTGGGTGCTGTGGTTGATGGTGAGGTTTAGAGTCACGGTACTGTCGCAGCCATACTCATTGGTTGCAATGAATGTGGGTGTATTGGTTGAAGAATAGTAAATAGTTCCATGCCAAGGGAGACTGTCACATGCTGTTAATGTATCAGTGGAGAAACTACTATGGTTGACTGTTAGGTGTAAGGTGTCTGTGCTGGGGCAACCTTGCTCGTTGTTGTAATTGAAGTTGTAGGTTCCTGAGGTAGTGTAAGTGTTGTTGTGCCAAGTGTATGAGTCGCAGGCATCTTGAAAGAGACTTTGGTGTGTGCTGTGGTTGATAGTAAGGTTTAGAGTCACTGTACTGTCGCAGCCATATTCATTGGTGGTAATGAAAATAGGAGTGTTCGTAGAGGAATAATAATACGTTCCGTGCCACAAAGTACTATCACACGCTGTTAATGTCTCTGTGGAGAAACTACTCGGATTAACTGTTAGATGTAAGGTGTCAGTGCTGGGGCAACCTTGCTCGTTGGTGTAATAGAAGGTGTAGATGCCAGAGGTGTTATATTCGTTCTCATGCCAGTTATATGAATCACATGCATCTTGGAAGAGGCTTTGGTGTGTGCTTTGGTTGATTGTCAAATATAAAGTGTCGATGTTGGTGCATGAGGAGCCAGGTTGCGAGTGGTCGTAGGTATAAGTTCCGGATTGGGTGAATGTTTGGCCGTTCCATGTGTACTGGTTGCAGGCAGTGACGTAGAAAGCGGTGTCGTCGTGATTGCTGATTGTAAGATGGAGTGTATCGGTACTGGGGCAGTTTTCTTCATTAGTATAGTTGAAGGTGTAGATGCCAGAGGTGGTGTAAGTGTTGTTGTGCCAAGTGTAGGAATCGCAGGCATCTTGGAAGATGCTTTGATGGGTGCTGTGGTTGATGGAAAGGTTTAGAGTCACAGTACTGTCACAGCCATACACATTGGTTGTAATGAATGTGGGTGAATTGGTCGAGGAATAATAAGTGGTTCCATGCCAGGGAAGACTATCGCAGGCAGCGATTGTCTCAGTGGAGAAACTACTATGATTAATTGTCAGATGTAAAGTGTCGGTACTATGGCAGTTTTCTGCATTGGTATAGTCGAAGGTGTAGATACCTGAAGTAGTGTATGTGTTGTTGTGCCAAGTGTAGGAGTCGCAGGCATCTTGGGTGAAAGATTGGTATGTGCTCTGGTTGATTGTCAAATATAAAGTGTCGATGTTAGTGCATGTGGAGCCGGGCTGCGAGTGGTCGTAGGTGTATGTACCGGATTGAGTGAATGTTTGGCCGTTCCAAGTGTACTGGTTGCATGCAGTGACGTAGAAAGCGGTGTCGTCGTGATTGCTAATCGTGAGATGGAGCGTATCGGTACTGGGGCAACCATTCTCATTGGTATAGTCGAAGGTATATACACCTGAGGTGGTGTAATTGTTGTTGTGCCAATTGTATGAGTCGCAGGCATCTTGGTTGAGAGATTGGTGTGTGCTGTGGTAGATAGTGAGATGGAGGGTCACGGTGCTGTCGCAGCCATACTCATCGGTTGCAATGTATGTGGGGGTATTGGTTGAAGAATAGTAAGTGGTTCCGTGCCAAGGGAGACTATCACACGCTGTTAATGTCACAGTGGAGAAACTACTATGATTGACTGTTAGGTGTAAGGTGTCAGTGCTTGGACAGTTTTCCTCATTAGTATAGTTGAAAGTGTAGATGCCAGACGTGTTGTAATTGTTGTTGTGCCAAGTGTAGGAGTCGCAAGCATCTTGTGTGAATGATTGGTGTGTACTGTGGTTGATTGTGAGGTTTAGTGTTACTATGCTGTCGCAGCCTGATTCATTGGATGTAATGAATGATGGAGTATTGGTTGAAGAATAGTAAGTGGTTCCGTGCCAAGGGAGACTATCGCAGGCAGATATGGTCTCTGTGGAGAAACTACTATGATTAATTGTCAGATGTAAAGTGTCGGTACTAGGGCAGTTTTCAGCATTGGTATAGTCGAAGGTATAGATACCTGAGGTAGTGTATGTGTTGTTGTGCCAAGTGTAGGAGTCGCAGGCATCTTGGTGGAAAGATTGATGTGTGCTTTGGTTGATTGTCAGATATAGTGTGTCTATGTTGTTGCAGGAAGAACCTGGTTGTGAGTGGTCGTATGTGTATGTACCAGATTGGGTGAATGTTTGGCCGTTCCAAGTGTACAGGTTGCAGGCAGTGACGTAGTAAGCGGTGTCGTCGTGATTGCTGATTGTAAGATGGAGAGTATCGGTACTGGGGCAACCATTCTCGTTGGTATAATCGAAGGTGTATGTACCAGACGTGTTGTAATTGTTGTTGTGCCAAGTGTAGGAGTCGCAAGCATCTTGTGTGAATGATTGGTGTGTACTGTGATTGATAGTAAGGTTTAGAGTTACGGTACTGTCGCAGCCATATTCATTAGATGTAATGAATGTTGGTGAGTTGGTCGAGGAAAAATAATACGTTCCGTGCCATAAAGTACTATCACACGCTGTTAATGTCTCAGTGGTGAAACTACTATGATTAACTGTTAAATGTAAGGTATCTGTACTGGGGCAACCTTGCTCGTTGGTGTAATTGAAAGTGTAGATGCCAGAGGTGTTAAAATAGTTCTCATGCCAGTTGTATGAGTCGCATGCATCTTGGAAGAGACTTTGGTGTGTGCTGTGGTTGATAGTAAGGTTTAGAGTCACGGTACTGTCGCAGCCATATTCATTGGTTGTAATGAATGTGGGTGAATTGGTAGAGGCATAATAAGAGGTTCCATGCCAAAGGAGACTATCACACGCTGTTAATGTCTCAGTGGAGAAACTGCTATGATTAACTGTTAGGTGTAAGGTGTCTGAGCTGGGGCAACCTTGCTCGTTGGTGTAATTGAAAGTGTAGATGCCAGAGGCGTTAAAATAGTTCTCATGCCAATTATATGAATCACAGGCATCTTGGGTTAAAGATTGGTGAGTGCTGTGGTTGATTGAGAGGTTCAGGGTTATAGTACTGTCGCAGCCATACTCATTTGTAGCAATGAATGTTGGTGTATTGGTTGAAGAATAGTAATAGGTCCCGTGCCATAAAGTACTATCACACGCTATTAATGTCTCAGTGGAGAAACTACTCTGATTAACTGTTAGGTGTAAGGTGTCAGTGCTTGGACAGTTTTCCTCATTGGTGTAATTGAAAGTGTAGATGCCAGAGGCGTTAAAATAGTTCTCATGCCAGTTGTATGAGTCGCATGCATCTTGGAAGAGACTTTGGTGTGTGCTGTGGTTGATGGAAAGGTTTAGAGTCACGGTGCTGTCACAGCCATACTCATTTGTAGCAATGAATGTGGGTGTATTGGTCGAGGAATAATAATAAGTTCCGTTCCACATAGTACTGTCACATGCTGTTAATGTCTCAGTGGAGAAACTACTCTGATTAACTGTTAGATGTAAGGTGTCTGTGCTGGGGCAACCTTGCATGTTGGTATAGTTGAAGGTGTATGTGCCTGAGGTGTTGTAATTGTTTTCATGCCAATTGTAGGAATCGCAGGCATCTTGGTGGAATGATTGATGTGTGCTGTGGTTGATTGTGAGGTTTAGTGTTACTATACAGTCGCAGCCATACTCATTGGTTGTTATGAATGTGGGTGTATTAGTAGATGAATAATAATATGTTCCGTGCCACATAGTACTGTCACATGCTGTTAATGTCTCAGTGGAGAAACTACTCTGATTAACTGTTAGGTGGAGTGTATCAGTGCTGGGGCAACCATTCTCGTTGGTATAGTCGAAGGTATAGATACCAGACGTGTTGTAATTGTTGTTATGCCAGTTGTATGAGTCGCAAGCATCTTGAAAGATGCTTTGGTGTGTGCTATGGTTGATGGTAAGGTTTAGAGTCACGGTGCTGTCGCAGCCATACTCATTGGTGGTAATGAATGTGGGAGAATTTGTAGTGGAATAGTAAGTTGTACCGTGCCATGTTAGGCTGTCGCAGTTTGAGATAGTTTCGATGCTTGAAGAAGGCTGCCGAATCGAGAGGTGAAGGTGGTAGAGATGAGGGAGTGAGTCGTCAACCACCTGGGTGTCCCAATAGTCGCCAGATTCCGAATATGTGTTACCTCTCCATGTGTATGGTTCACACGATTGTATTGTATCATGAAGAATGGATGGGGGTAACATCTGTATGGCTCCGTGGCTTCTATTGAGAGAGTCGCACGAACGGAGGTGTGCTATCTCATCAATGATGTCGGGAATCAACTCTACAGAGGGGGAACTTGTTGATATCCATGAATTGCCACTCTGGAATGCTATAGTTGTATTGTCTGAACTATGGGCAGTGCATATCCCCATTTGTGCAGCCGTGGAGCCTTCCATAGGATTGTATACCGTGTGGGGTACCCCTTGGATGATAAAATGAAGTGCCAATGGAGCACCTGCAGTTGACTGGAATAGGCTTATGGTATTTGCATTGGTGACAGGACTGGCCCAAGACTGAACAATGTTGGCAGGAAGATTATGCCAAATATTGTAAAAGGCATCGACAGGGCCACTGATATCGACATCGTGTAGACCTATGGCATTGGTATTGTGGTCGAAAAGATTGTTGTACAATCCTATCTCTCCCATAGGAGACATGATTGCAGCCCCGTTGGTGGTTATGGGACTTGAGTTGTTTGCAAAAGTACAATTGCTGATAAGGGTAGGTAATGATGGATTGTTGAGGTATAGTGCGCTGGCGATATTGGCTTGGTTGGAACTGAAGGTGCAGTGATCGATGTTACATCGTGATGAGGCAGAACAGCTGACGGCTCCTCCTTGGTATGCAGAATTGTTCGAGAAGGAGCTATGACCAATGGATAATCCGCGCAAACTACTGGTTGACCTGAATGAGATGGCTCCACCGGTTTCAGAAGCTGAACTATTGGAGAACGAGCAGTTGTAAATTGAAGTTGTGGCATTTGCCAAATATATTGTTCCTGCTGATGCAAGCGAATCTGTTCCCGCAGAGACGCTGTTGCTGTCGAATGTGCAGTTGGACAACTCCAAGTAATAGGAAAGAATGCAGAGGGCACCTCCGCGACTGACAGCATTGTTATTTTCGGACTCTGCCCTGTTTTTAAAAAACTGACATTGGTTGATAATGCATTTCAGTAGTTCTGCGCAGATGGCACCGCCCTCATTCGTGTTGGAGGTACTGTTGGTGGAAACATTGTTTATAAACGTGCAACTATCTATATGAATGGTTTGAGATTGAGCATTGAAGCAACCGTAAATAGCCCCACCTCTGCCGGCAGTATTGTTTGAGAACAGGCAATGGTTCAATGTCAGTGATGATTGAACAGCCATCGCATAGTTTTCCCGTACAATGCAAATCGCTCCCCCTTGGGTTTGGGCATAGTTTGAGTCAAATTGGCAATGGTTTATGGTGACTTTGGATCTGGCGGCACTGATGGCTCCACCAGGACCCGATCGTGCTTTGCCGTTCAGGAAACGAAGACTGTCGAAAGTTATCTGCTGGATGTTGCTGAGAAAGAATAGTCTGCATCTTCCATCTCCATTAATGCATACAATACCACCGTCGGGACCATGGTTGCTGCCATTGATACGGTTGACAGTGTTGGGTCCTATTGGTGGAAGGTCGGACTGAAGCGTAATGGTGGTGGGTGAGCCTGCGGGAAGATTGAACGATATGGTTTGATTCAAGGTGGCGTAATTGATGGCTTCGCGGAGGGAAATAAGTCCGTCGTAGCTGTCGATTATGTCTAGATGTGTGGTTACCACAGTGGAGTGTGGCTCCGGGGTGGGAGGCCTCTGTGCTGATGCGGTGGCAGCAAAATGTGCCAGTACCCAAAGTGCTATTATATAGGATGCCCTCCGCATAACCTATCAATAGTTCTTGCTCCAGATTTCTTCAATAAATGAATTGGCGTAGTTGATGTACACTCGCACCTCAACTCCTAACTCTTGCTGGGGGTCTTGAATGTCCGTTATTTTTTTGTCTGCCATCGAAGCCAGTTTGAGTGTCAGTGAATGTACTTCGTTCTGGGTCGTGTTGCGTGCTATAACACTGTTGTCGTTCAGCCGTTCATAGTATCCAAAGAATGTTTCACTATATGCCTTCTCTATTTGCTCTATGCTGATGTTTTTGCTTTGCATGTAGAGTTGCCAGTAAATGGTGCAGTCTATCTTGTCGCTTTTCTTGCAACCAGTGAGGAATAGTAAAGTGGATAATAATGAAAAGAGGATAACGTGTTTTATTTTCATAGAGCAAGTGTATCGGACATAAAAGATAATCTACGCCTACGGCTATATAACAGACCGTAGGCGTAGAAATGGATTTTGACTATCGGTTGGATATCTTTTTGTAGATAGAGCCGTGTGGGGTGATGAGCTCAATGATGTACAAGCCGGGGTGGGAGAATTCCACATCTTCTCTTTGGCTGTTCACTGCGCGTTCCTCCAACAAGCGGCCTTCAATCGAGTACACTTTCATCCGGCTTACCGCAGTACCTCCCATATCCAATACACAGCGACCGTTGGCAGGATTGGGGTGTATGGAGATATTGTCGGCTTGGGCATTTAATATGCCGATAGGCTCTTCGTGTCTTTTTGTGGTGAATGAGAAATATGACCATGATGTCTGGCTGGAGTCTCCACACAACCCACGTACATAAACCCCGTAAGTTGTGCCTTCCTGTAAGTCGTCCAGACTGAGTGCGCTATTGTTCAAATCCACAAGGGTGCCGTGACCTTGGAGGAATCCTTCTTCACCGTATTCGGCTTGCCATCGGTCGGGTGTAAGGGTGTTGTCCCATCGAATATCGGCCCAGGTATAGCCAATTAGTTCTTCATGTATATTGATTATTCTGCCGCACGAACCGTCAGCATGAATCAGTTGTAAACTGTCAATAAACAATCGGGAGCCCAGAGAAGGCGATTTACTGCCTGCAGATGAGATGATGGCAATAATCATGGAGTCGGCTTCTACGAATGAATAATCGGCAGGGTAGTAACTGCTCAGTGAGAAATATTCCAACTGGAACCGTTCGTAGTCTACCGAGTCGTATAGCTGGAAAAGATTCTTGGTTCCTGCACCGACAAGCATACGGCGGTGGGAAAGGCTGTCATAATAGGTGCCCAAGGCCACAATAGCACCGTTGTCGCCGCTGTCACCATCAATATATTTGAAGTATCCGGTGAGGTATTTGGGCTCAAAGCCATTTAGCGGGAATCCTCCAGCGATGTAGTCATCCAAATTCAGTGTGTCCACCATGTCCAATAGCCAAGACATGTCGGAGGTGTTATTCGTCAATTGATCCATCAGGGGAAGGAACTTCATCACATCTATGTCGGCATTCGATACCACGGTGGGAATTGCGGAATTGAGGATGGACGAGTCGAGTAAACTACTTGCAAAAGTATAGGCAACGGGGGATAGCAATTCGGAGAACAGGAACGTGCGCGCTACCAAAGCGGAACTACCTTGTGGTTGGTTCACAGAGTCCTGTCTCACCATACCCACAGGCACAGAAGCATTAATAGTGATAGGGGTGCCGAGGTCGGTAAAGGTCTCGTTGATATTCAGCAAGGGCAGTTTCCAACCTGTAGGCAGCGAGTATTCGCCATACAAGGGTATGGGAAAGCCCATCAACGTCATGGTGTCTCCTGGATAGTTGTCCCATTCTTCAAAGCCGCCATAAGGCACTTGCAGTGTGTCGCCGGGTAGCTGTGCATTAGCTTTTTGACCCATTCCGGCCAATAGGATTGCCGTCAAGGCAATTGTGAGGATTTTTTTCATGATATTATTATTTAGTGATATGATTTTGTCCAAATCAAAATGCAAAAATACAACTTTTTTTGCTATTTAAAAAAAAAGTTGTACCTTTGCATCACCATTTCGGAGAGAGTTATTGCTTTAAACGGTTGGAAATCAGGAGAGGTGCCGGAGTGGTCGAACGGGGCGGTCTCGAAAACCGTTGACCAGCTTGCTGGTCCCAGGGTTCGAATCCCTGCCTCTCCGCTGATGAAAATCTCACAAGTTCCTGTTGGAAAACTTGTGAGTTTTTTTTGTATCATTTTTTTGTACAATAGTAAGCATGGACTCAATCTACTATCATTGAATGATAATTGTATCCATCATTCTACTTATCCAGCAGAATTACAACGTAATGAATAATCTCCCTGTTTTGTGATTCTATTAAGCAGTATATATCATTACACATTTTAATGTCTATCTCATTTCAATGTATTGGTTGTAATATGATTCAACCAAATCGGTCATTAGGGTTTATGGCAGATTAGTATTTGAAAACCAAACGGTGTGGGTTCGCTGTAGGTTCGCTCTACCTTCGCTCTGGTTCCCCCCACCAAAGCGAACCTAAGGCGAACTCCAAAGGGGGCTTCAATGGGACTGGAAACTTCCTGCGCTACAGCTACAGTTGCTACAGTTCCAGTCACCCCAATCGGTCATTTGTATTTACCTCCGTTGAGGCACCCCAAAAGAATTCTTTCGAACTGTAGCAACTGTAGCGTAGCATCCGCCATATCGAGTTACCCACTGAATCTGGAAAAGACTGTACGGGACTTCTATAACTCACCTCAATGGTACTTAAGCAGAACCCAAAAAGACATGAATGATTGAAAAGTCGGCCTAATGACCGATTTGGGGTCAACACAAATAATGTAATCCGAGGAAAATTAGTTTATGTATTCCAACCATAAATTCTTATGTGTTTTCCAAAATCTATCTGATGAAAAACTATGGTCTGGACGATAGTTGATGTTTTTAATCTTAATGTCAGACAACAAGTGTAACGGCCATATGGTCTCATCCCGGTAGCTGGTATGTCCTAGGACATACCAAATGTAATCTTTCATTACTAAACCTCTAGGTTCAAATTTTTCCTGAGGATAGGGGAAGCCGGTCCTCGGGTGATGGTAGTAAAAATCAACGCATTTTTGTTGATGTATCGCTTCAAGTAATATATTGACATTTTCAACTCCATTTCGCTGGTTGTCAATATAAATAAACTGTTTGTTCTCTTGCGAGTTCTGTAACCGCCTCATAATGGCTGAAGTTTCAAAAGCCATGAGGAATGGCATTGTCCATTGCTCGTCGTTGCTCTTCGATTCTTCTGCAAGCCTATAGCGATACCTTTTATTATCTTCCGACAATGCTTTACGTACAACGTCATATTGTAATCGCTTGTCGCACTCTATCTTGATACCGAACCTGTCACGAAGTTCTTTCAGATAATTATGGAAAGTACGTTTAGACATCATCTTCTCCAGGTTAGGTTCTTCGACGAGTTTGTCCATCAGTTCATCAAAGGTAATACCTATTTCTCCTGCCTTGCGGAATTGGCCAACCAGCCACGAAAGCATCTCCAAGTTTTTATAGTCCATTTGATATGTTATTTCTCGGTGCAAAGGTACGAATAATAATTCATGTGCAAAATTAATGTTATACAAAAGTTAATGTCTCTTTGCTGTGTTTCAGTCCATATTACTTACATTCAACGATATACTATATTCACGGAAAGATGTTAAACAAAGCTCTTCGTATTATAATAGTAGGAATTATTTGCAACACGATATGACAAACGACACGAAATCCCTACTTCTGAATGTCCTCGATGAGGCGATTGAAAACACCCCTCATGCATGCAGTATTATCTGCGACATCAATTACCGCTTAACGCAGCATGGCCTGCTGCCGCTGGTGGTGAGCAGTTCCCATAAGATGATGCCTGGTGCCCTCGCCATCAATCGGGAAGATATGGCAATTCTCGACACCTTCACCATGAGTGAAATTGTCAGGCTTTGCAAACTGGCAGTCAAAATCCAAAAGCGCGGCAACTATCCCTACCCTCCCATCAACGTCATCCTCAGCGGCAACACCCGCAAAGGAATGCTATGGGTGAAACTGATGGACGAGCTGATGCCCCTTAAACTTAAGAGCCTCCCGTTCACCAACCTCTACAACGGCAAACACTATGACGGCAAAGGTCTCTTCATCATCGTCTCCGACCTGCCTGTGGCGGAACTAAAAAGGGGCTTCCCAAAACTATACTCAGATGTCATACTCCTGGAGTGATTCAGGGGTAAATGTCTCTAACAATTAAGTTGTACTACAACAACAATAATAAATGCAGTCGGATCAGAATTATTTTGTATCTTTGCAGCATCAATTATTAACAAATTTATATTACAATTATGGAATTACAAGAATTACAAAAACACATTGAAAATATCATCAATGAAACCTTTGTCATTATAGACAAACTGTATAAGTTGAATCAGGAAAATTGTAATGGGAAGTTTGACAGCGAGAGTAGCCGTCTGGTTTTTCCAAAATACAGAAACAAGGATAAAATACGTGTAAGTGAGCAGGAATTAAGATTTCTTTTTGTCGAAAGATTCAATAATTATTGTACTGACAACAATTTGAATCTTTTTTATTCCATCGAAACACCTTCGGAAGAGTCATATGATTTTAGAGCCACCCCCAAAAAACACTGTAATGCCAATGAGGGGGAATCTGCACAATTTGACATGGTAATTTACGATGAATCAAAAGAACGAGTATGCTTGATTGAGTTTAAAAACAACAGCAACGATGCAGGAGAACATGAAAAAGATTTTCTAAAACTAAGCGTTGAAGGTAAAGGGAAACAAGGTAAAGGGAAACTATGTTACTTTATATCTCTAGCAGAATCATCAGACAACGGTACATTAGGGGAAAAACCAGATGCAAAACAAGGTATCATTCCTAAGTTCAAACGTTTTGCAGATAATGATGAAATATGTTATGATAATATCACATATATCTGTCACTGCATAAATAATAGAGGTACAGGTTTTAATACCATTTATGCTGGTGAAGTAACTGATAAAGTAAAAGGAAATTATGGCTGGGAAGAGAAACGTAAAATATTTGAAAAATGACCGTCACCATTCATCGCGGAATTCTCAAAATTGGACATAGGTTATTCATGCCTATATACCACGGGAAAACACTATTAATTGAGCAAAAAAAATATACAAATACTTATAAATGGAAAAACTGACAAAAGAGCAACATAAAGCGCAGATGGATGAAATGAGTTCCTTCGACGAACAAATGCCATGCGTGGGTATCTTTTGGTACGACCCCAATGACCATACCCTTTTTGGCGTTCGCAAGAAAGAACTGACTCCGCGTGAAGTGGAGGATGCCGCTGAGAAAGGGAAGCCTTTTATCAACTATCCCCAACTGCACTATCATGTATGGGCAAGAGAATACTTCCGTGCACAGGCCAAACACTCCGAAACAAAATTCAAGGGCGACTATCTTCAGATTCCTCGTGGTCGCGTAGCGTGGACAATTGACAAATTTATCGTCCTGGTTGGCCATTGGGCTGAACCCATACAGGAAGAGCTGACAGAACTTCTGGAACAGGAGTTCTCTCTGCCCTATTTCGAGTTTGTATATGACGAACATTGGGACCTCGGCCACGGTTGGTCGGGAGATATGCCCACAAGTAAATAATTGAAGCCATTATGATTATCACAATTCATCGCGGAATTAACCAGATTGGTGGGTGCATCACGGAGATTGCATCCGCCTCTGGCACTAAGATACTGATTGACCTCGGGCACAATTTACCCGATGGCGACGACCCTTCGGAAGACAAATATGACAACAATGCTAATTTGTCAGCCTTGCTGGACGGCGTAAAGGCTGTGTTCTACACTCATCCGCATGGCGACCATGTTGGTTTTGAAACTGAGGTGGCAAAGAAAGGTATAGATCAGTACATTGGCCGTATCAGCAAGGAGCTAATGCTGCTTCTCAAAGGACACCTGGCTTATAGAGGCAATCCTAAATACAAGGCCGAGTTGGAGGCTTTTAAGAAATTCCTCACCTTTGAGGCAAAAGAGAAGATAACAATCGGCGATATTTCGATTACCCCGTACTTTGTAAGCCACTCGGCTCCTGACGCATATATGTTCTTGATAGAGTGTGACGGGAAAAAGGTACTGCACACCGGCGACTTCCGCGAACACGGCTATCGAGGAAAGGGGTTGATGCCAACAATTAAGAGCTATATTGCACACCGCAAAATAGATGTTCTTATCACAGAAGGTACTATGCTCAGTCGCGACGACTCCCGCCTGATGACTGAAAATGAGCTCAAGTACAAAGCCATAGACATCTTCCGACAGCACCGGAACCTCTTTGTTATGTGTTCCTCAATGGATGCCGACAGGTTGGCCTCGTTTTATCAAGCAGCACAAGCATCGGGTAAGATGTTTGTGGTGGATGGATTTCAATGGAAGGTCCTCGAAACTATAGGGAATACTCTTGGAACAAAAAGAGACCTCTACCGTTTCCCCAAGCGCCGATACTTTGATAAACACATGGATATTATTCGGAGCGCCTCGAAGGCAAATGGATTTGTCATGATTGTGCGGAACAATAAGCAATGCCGAGAATTCATCGAGGCTATTTACCCTACACTTGACCCAAAAGAAACATGTTTTCTCTACTCGCAGTTCCTCGGCTACATATTACCGACGCATTCGGCATTCCAACAACGAACATACGATTTTGTGCATTCTCGCGAATGGCACATTAATTATCTCCACACTTCAGGTCACGCATCACGAGAAACGATAGCAGCAGTTTGCACAAAGGTTAATCCTCGAATCGCTATCATTCCAATCCACCGTGAGGCGGAGAGCGACTTCCGTAGTCTTGATATTAGTCAGGAGCTGAAGAACAAAGTTACTACAGAGAGCACCTCCATTCAGGGCATAGACATCATCATAAAATGAAGATTCTACACCTCTCCGACACTCACGGCAAACACAGAGAACTCACCAACATGCCATCCGCTGACATACTTGTGCATAGCGGCGATTTCTCGTTAGCGGGCGGCGATATGGAGGCTCTTGATTTCATCGAGTGGCTCTGTGATTTACCCTACAAACATAAAATCTTTATTGCTGGCAACCATGATGATTGTATGTTAGATGCCAAGTTGGAAGGTCTTCCGGATGATGTGCATTATCTTTCCGATAGCGGTATCACCATTGATGGCATATCATTCTACGGCACTCCGATGTTTGTCGTATTTGAAGGTGAGGATTTGAAAGAGATAGAACATTACGAACAAATACCCAATAACACTGATATTCTGATAACCCACCGTCCACCTCTGGGCATATTGGATAGCATCGACGGCAACCTTCACTATGGCAGTTCCATCCTACTGGATAGGGTCTCCCACGTCAAACCCCAAATGCACCTATTCGGACACGTCCATTCTGCATACGGAACATCTTGTTGGAAAGGAATTACTTTCAGCAACGCTAGTCTTACTGATTGGAAGTATAACATTCATTATTCTCCTCAATTATTGGAAGTAGACGTATGATTTTTCGGTTATTATAGTATTAGTTGAATCCTCCTTGGCTTGACAAACACAATGTGTGTATACTCCGTCTGTATTGTCAGGATAATACACCTATCGTCGCCTTACCCGTCTTCTTCTTGGTATCTTTCAACCATCGCTTTTGCCTCTTCCCGCATATCGTTGCGGAGCGACTCCGGTTTCAGCACTTCTAGGGTGCTGCCGAGAGAGAGGAGCTTTTGTTTGAAGTCGAATGTAGGGCGTACTCTTAATGCGAAGATAGTGTATTCCTCATTCTTACGCAACTCTATTTGCGAAGAATGCAAGGGCAGGGAACGCAGGTAGTTGGCCTGGTAGTTATCCACTTTCAGCCAAATGCTCTCCACTGGCTTGTCTTCAATTATCACGCCGTATGTCCCTTCGAACATCTCTTCCAAGTTGAAATGAGGGTCTCTCACAAATGTTTCATCTTGCGTTTCCACATTGGCCATTCTGTCAAGGGCATAGATACGATGGGGATTGTCGTCATCGTAGCGGCCAATCAGATACCAACGTTTTTCAAACATCTTTAGGGCATAAGGTTGGAAATTGAAATAATGTGTTTCGTGGTCACTCCAATAAGGGTGATAATCAAAACTGACCATCTTATTCTCCTTCATTGCTTGAAGCAATGCTGGTAACGAGTCGGAATGGGTCCTCTCCACCCCGACGAACTTTGCAATATCCTTACCTGCTTCCATAATTCTATTCAGAGATATGGAGTCAAGCAGCCAACGGCGGAAATAGTCGTTGTTGCCGGTGTCGGCTATGCGATAACGATATTCGCTGCCGGTATTATAACATTCCACTTCTATGCCGAAAATGTCTTTTATTTCATTGCGGTGGCGATGGAAGCTTCTGGGCGAGAATGCCCCCAAGTCGTGCATCTCGTCATCATAGTCCCAATGGTCGGCAATCTGTTCGAGTGTCAGGCCTTTCTCGCCTTTTCTCATCAGTGTGTCGACAATCCAGATATATTTCTTCAGCGGATTCATTGATTATTCTTGTTTATGAGGTTCACCACCACCTTCACCATCACATCCTTCTCCTCGGGGCGGCTCTCGGCAATCATCAGCGTTAGGGCCACAAGGCTGTTGTCGGCTATGCGCTTGCTGCCATCCTCGCGGTAGAGGATGCGGTTGTTGTTCAGAAACCAGAGGAAAAGCGTGGCGGCGATGCGTTTGTTGCCGTCGCTGAACGAGTGGTTCTTTGTGACAAGATACAGCAGCATGGCGGCCTTCTCTTCGGTGCTGGGGTAGAGCTCCACGCCGTCGAAGGTCTGGTAAATCTGCCCGATAGAGCTCTTGAACGAATCATCTTTCTCGTTGCCGAACAGGACACTCTCGCCAAACCGTTCTTTCAGCGAGAGGATAGCCTGCATGGCATTTTCGTAGGTGGCATGGAAAGGAGCCTCGCTGGTAGTATCGCTTACGGTGAGCCGTTGGTAGTCATAGCTGTCCAGGGTGTCGAGGGCGTAGGTGTAGTCGGTCACCACATTGAAGAGCGCATTGGTCTCGTCATTCGAGAGTAAAGGCTGGTTCTGTATTGTCCTGCCGAGCATGCCCACCAGCTGCCGCAGCTCGCCAATCTGCTCCTTGTGGATGCGCTCGTTGACGGCATAGCCCTTGACAAGATAGTCCTTCAATACATTTCTTGCCCAGATACGGAATGCAGTACCTCGCTGACTCTTCACGCGATAGCCAACAGAGATAATGACATCAAGGTCATAAAACTTTTGCATACGCTTTATTTCTCTTACACCTTCCCTTCGAACTTGTAAGAATTCCTTACAAGTTGCACGTTCGTCCAATTCACCCTCGCTATAAGCATTTCGTATATGCATAGTTATATTCTGCGGCGTTTTCTCAAAGAGCAACGCCATCTGTGCCTGTGTCAGCCACACTGTCTCGTTTTCCAACCGCACATCAATAGCGGTGTTCCCGTCCGCAGTTTGGTAGATGATTATCTTGTCATTAACGTTCTCCATAATCCTATAACGTCACCTGTATCATTTTATTGCATGGCAAAAGCCTCATTCCCCCTCAATTACCTCTTGTATATCTTGCACCAAACGACGCAATGTCTTCAGGCGATTGATTTGTCGGGAATACTCATCCTTGTGAAATATGTGGTGTTTTCACGTCCGCTATATGCGGATCGACATACCAATCTATTCCAATTTCACTATTTAGCCCCAACTCTGGGCCTTCCCCAAATGAATCATTTACGCCATGAGGAAATGTTTAAAGAAGTCCATACAAAGTATACAAGGACTTCGTTTTTCTTATTCAGTATTTTCCCCTTAGTGCTTTATCACAACCTAATTTTCTTCCTATGAATACAAATCGGGGTAGCGGGCTACGAGGTATTCCGCGAGGCCGTCGGGCATCTGGCTGCGCATGATGGCCAGCATGTCGTTGTAGTTGTATGCATAGTTTGGCAACACGAAGTATTGCCATATCGTGCTATCGAAACGAGACGTCGAGCGGAAGTGTGCCAGCAGGTTGATGTAGTCCATGGCTTTGCTGATAGGAACAAGGCCGTTCTCATTATCAGCCCCGAGAACGTATAGGATATTTGAAAACTTAATGTCCAACACCGCTTTTTGTAATTCTTGTGCCACTTCTGGCTCAATGAATTCGTTGAGGGCTAGCATATCGACCATAGCGTAGTTGCTCTGATGCAGGTTGGTGACAGCAATCATTTGTTTCACCATTTGTACGATACCGGCATTATACGCATGGTCAACATTCCGAAAGTTCTTGATGTAGTCAATGAAGTTATCCTCGAAATGGTTATTGTAATAACTCTCGTGCTTTGTGTATGCATCGGCAAATTTTGCAGTCCCATATTCGGTGTATTCTGTCATCGTTGATTTGAAGCATAACACACTGTGGCAATCATCGTTAATCAAGACAACATCCATCGATTCAGGTGAATTTGGATTTGACTTCAATACGGGCATTCTTACCTTAAAGTAAACCTTATCGTAAGTTTTGCCGTCAGAGAAATGCAACGGGTGTTCAGGGCTTACCCAATGAAAGAAGTTGTATGCCAACATTGCAGACGAGTCAACAGCATCGGCTTTTGGCTGAATCACATTCCCTGCCACCTCAGTTGGCTTTAACACGCTGTTTTCACCAGCAGAGAACATGTTATAGAACTTTCCGTCAGGTCTCATTGCCTCGCGCCCCTCAGGATAGATACCGTCCAAGTAACTCGGCAGATAGCCTCTCTTATCGGGCTTAACCGTCAATACGGGCGAATTCATCAAGCCCTCCTTCCATGATGGCTCTTTCGGTGTAATATTAATATTACGTTTCATAAAGTTATAAGAAAATAGCTAATCATTTATTCTAAACACTGTATATACTTGCAATTTGAATTCATGAACTGAAGCTTTTCTCCCATCTTTTTGTCGTTACAAAGTAAAAAAATTAGTGAGACGAAAAAGCGTCAATGAAGATGGGGTCAAGAATGTATTTCTTCAGTTCCTCATTCTGATTAATCTTCAATTCTTCATATTCTTTTTCTATTGCTTGCTTAAACACAGCTGCGCTCCCAACATTACAATTTCTCTCTTGTATATATCCATTCTTAAATCCATTAATAAAATAGATATAACATAGTTTTGCGTTTATTTTTATTATACTATTACAGAAATATGCAAATGCCAGTCGATTAGCTAGTTGGTAATATCTTGAGTCAGCCCATTTATCAGCAAGTTCCTTATCTTTACAGGTTAAGTAAAATGCATCGATAATTTTATTTCTACCATTTCCTTTGGCACCTGTCCCTTTAGGGGATTTCATTTCATCAAGATGAGCTTTTGCCTCAACCAAATACAAGATATTATCTTGCCAAAAGATACCATCCCAGTTTTGTGACGAACCTTTTTGTGGCCAAAATTTAACCCATTCATCTTGTATGAATTTTACTTTCCCTTGAGTATCTTTGTAATGTCCAAAAAACACTATTCCTTCGTATTCTCCATCAAGAGAGTGCCTTTTTGTTGAAACTGGATAATCCATCCACTCGATTGGAGAATCACTCTTTGTAGCCTCTTTGATTTTGGAGTCAAGGTAATTGCGGTGATGTCCTAAATAACGCAGCAGTTGATATTCGCTGCCATAACCTAATGCCATTTCTGCCATAATTATTGTTTTTTAGTTGTTACTAAATGCGACAATTTATGTCTATTTTTGTCGTTACAAAGTTATTCGTTTTGTTTGTGCAAAGGTACAAATTTTTTCTGATATGGCAATCTGTTCCTTAGTAAGAGGGTAATTCTTCCTACCTTTCTCGGTTCTGTGGGTGAAATGATTTCTTTTTCCATATTCTTGCATTTTTATAAGTCTATTTCAAAATGCAAAAATACAACAAAGGTGTGCCACATCGTGACACACCTTTGTTTTTATTTGGTAATTCTATCGCTGCAGAAGGCTTTTCGTTTGCATTTGGTACATCGTCGCCCTTGCCAGACGCTGTCGAGGTGGTCGGCGGTGGCATCCGCCAGCGACGGGTCGTCGGTGAGGATACCGGCCTCGAAGTTGCGGTTGTTGTCGCCTTTCATGCCTATGCCGGCACCTGTGAGGTTGGCGGAGCCGATGTAGGCTTCCGCGCAGTCGAAAATCATTATCTTGAAATGCACTCTTGGGCAAAGCCTCCTCTCTAACCTGCTCCACAAGCCCGGATACTTATCGAAGTCCTCGCGGAAGTTCTCGCTTGGTTCTTTGGCATGAAGCAGCCGCACATCGACACCACGTTTCAACAGTTTGTCGAGCACCGACAGGAACGGCACCACATCCCGACCTCCCTCCACATACAAGTCCTTCAGGTCGGCTGTACCAATCCACAAATCGTGCTTGACTTTCTCACAAAATGCCAGCACCTTTGTGTAATGTTCTTTGTCAGCGATGTACTGAAGCATTAAGAAAGATGTTTTATTCCCCAGTTTTCTTATAGAAATCGAAAATCGATTTTATCATTGCATCGTTATCATGATAACGATAAGCAGGATGATAATCATCTATTATTAACAAATCACATTGTTTGCAATAGTAGCACCAATCGTTGTGTTTTTCAAATTCGTATTCTGAATAGATATCCTTCGCAATGTTTAAAAGTGTTCCACTTCCTCCTCCACATACAATGATATTTGGTCTCAAAATGTCTTTAACTTGTTTAACTATAAAAGACTTATCTCTTTCGTAAAAGGACCAAATGCTTGCGTTATTGACGTATGGACCACCGGATATTTTCTTCACATTAACAATTGCCATAGGATAGGGCAATGCCGCTTCAAAGTATTCTTCCCGTGATTTGTCAAAGACTGGTAAGTTTGTGGAAGAAACTTCATTAATTGCCCAAAGACACTTTATCATTGTTACAAAAGTCCTGTGAACTTTTGACTTTTCTGTATCGTAAAATTCCCACTCGCGATAGTCACAATCGGGATTTCCGTCTGTGTCTTTCATCAAGAACAACACTTTACGTTTTGCTTTCTCCCATTTGGCAACTTCAGCATACTCGTCTTTGCAATTAGAATCTCTGTAATATATAAGTCCATCAAAGCAAAATTGTTTTTGCATCTCTTTTGAATAGGAGTTCATCCATTGAGCGCATAACTCAATTTCTTTTTTATCAAATTCTTTGCCTGTCATGGTTGTTTTATGTTTTGGTTTGATTCTATTGTGACACAATTAGTGCAAAATTGTTGACGTTTAATGATTCCTTCTGGTTTATTCTTTATGTAGCGCATAAGCCTCAAGGGATGCGTGAATGAATTTTTGTCAAATTCCTCATCCAGATATTTGGCATTGTGTTTTTCAACAACTTCAAAGAAATAAAGCATTGCCTTTTCTCGGAAATCAGATGTTCTTGCCAACCCTCCAAACCCAAGATAGACGGGTTGCTTAAGTGCTGCAATGTCATATTCAAAAATGGCATCGTTGATTTGTTTGAAGAAAGACAATTCTTTGTTTTTCATAAGCGCATCACCAAGATTTGGCTCTCTCAAGTAGAATAGGTTAAAGATTTGGATTACTCCTTGTAAATCTTTCTGACTATGGATTCCATAATATTGTGCAAACAAATCGGCAACGCAGCCCATCGTTGCGTCAGCATTGAATTCAAACCATTTCTCCCCTTGGTCACCAAGATAATCAAATGGCCTCAAGCAATCCAAAATAGTCTCGTCTTCAATCCAGCAATTACTACCATATTTGTAGTTGGCGCTACCCGGATTCATCATCACAACAGATCCTATCACATTCCACGAAGAACCGAACTGTAATATGGTTCTCCAACGGTAACCAACATTGAATTCTTCAATTGTTTTGTAATGGGTGTAAACTTTCATGGTTTGAAGAGGATTTTTAATTCAGCTTAATCCATTGGTGGAAAGTGGCTGAACTGCAACCTATAGAAGAAGGAGTATGGTCGTCACCGTTAATTGTCAAACCACACTTTTTGCATTGATAGGTTCTTGAACCAACATGACCAAGATCCACCCATTGATGGAATGTGGCTGCAGTGCATCCTATGGCGTTGGGTGTTCGATGACTCTCCAGATGCAATCCACATTTTTTGCATAAATAGTTTTCCGCCCCAACATCACCGAGGTCAACCCATTGGTGGAAAGTGGCTGCACGGCAACCGATAGCTGTAGGTGTGCGATCTGAACGCAGAAGTGTTCCACATTTTTTGCATTGAAAGTTTTTCATGACTTATTTTATTTGGGATAACTTATCAATTAATTCTGCCACTTTGGTCATCACTATTTCATCAGATGTATTTTCATCAAATGAAGCATATTCTGTTCTTGTGTCATTCTTGGTAATACCATCGGTTGGCATTCCCAAATTGGCAACAATTTTTTTCTGCATCTCTATATTTTTATCACGATTGCCAAGACGAACAACTATTTTTCCATTATCATTATATGTGTCGATAAAGGGATTGCCAATTGCTGATAAATGAGAGTCGCAGACAATACAATTGGCATTGTAAATCCAAAATTCCCATCCATTGTGTTCGCACTCTTTTCTATCTATGTGACGCATTAACTCATCCCAGCGGTTAGCAGGAATATCAAAATCGGTAATTTCCTTTATTAACTTATCGAACCATTCTATAAGAATACTTTGCATATTTGTATCTGATGAGAATTTCTCCCAGAACTCCCCGCTCGATAGACAATAGAAAGAATTGTCTTCAATGTGTTTCCACCATGTTTCATACGTCCTTCGCCCCTTGTACTTCCACTTTAATGCTTGAGAAAAGTTGACAAACCGGTAGTATTTTGCTTGAATATAATAATGGTTTTCCCAGAAACCAAATAGGACGTGGATTTCTGGCTGGTTGACCCTATGAAGACGTATTGTTTCTCCGTCAGTGATAATATTCCATTCATTGCTTTCTTGCCACTTTTCAACAGCGGTATTCCATAGTGTTAAGTTACCACCACTTGATATTTCAGGTTGGTGACCGTCATCACCTTCTGGAGAAAATGCAGCGACAAAGTTATTAATGGTGGCATCGAAAACATTCCCATCTTCGGTATCTCCTTTGTTGGGGTACAATTCTGCACGAAACTGATGAACAATATTGAAAAGCGCACGCTGCACTTTCTCCACATCATATTTGTCCCCCGAAGGATCTATTAAACTCCCGATAATGTCTTTAATGCTAGAGCTTACCTTTTCAATATGTCCAACATCGCTGTGCATCGCCAGATATGCTGTGCGGAATTGCATGTCTATTTTTTCATCGGTTGTTAATTCTCGATCTCTTACGACATCGCATAATCTTTCCAGATACTCTTGATATATACGGAGCTTTGTTTTATAACGTTCGGTTTCTATAATCTGTTCCAATTCCATTTGTTTGGCCTTATTCTGGAGTTCTTCTTCTGTGGCAGCTCTGTTTTTCTGTAAAGTATCCTGCTGCTTGGTTTGCTCTACAAGAAGTATATTGGTGATAATAACTGTCACTCCAGCTCCCAAACATGCCGCCAAAAATTGAAACGGTGCATCACGCCAGCCAAACAAATGACATGCGACTGCCACCCCCAGCAATATTATCATAATTATGAGTGAAACAAAAGATGCTCGATATGTATTTGTACATTTCTGATTATTGCATTTTTCTGTATTCATAATATTTTTTTTCAATGTTTAACATTAACTTCTTTTCATCCAACTTCTGCCAGCGCTGGTGGAATAATATAGTCCTTTGCTGGTGGTAGCTAAAAGTTCTCGGCCGCCATCGGCAAGGCTGTGGAACTCGCCGCATGAAGAGCCAGTGTAGCGCGACATCCACATGCGGCCTTCGCTGGTAGAATAATACACGCCTTTTGTGGTGACGGCAAGCAACTCGTTGCCATAAGGCAGCAGGTCGAGGAATGTTCCACATAATGAACCGCTGTAGCGAGTCATCCAATTTCGTCCGCCGCTGGTTGAATACTCGACCCCTTTTGCAGAGACTCTTAGCATCTCTTTCCCGTAGTTGATTAATTGTGGCATGATATGCGTTTTTTAATTAAATGTTGATTACTAAAAAGGCACAAGTCATCGGTTTCAATTCATCTTAGTAGGGGTATCGCCAGAGACCCGTAACAGAGACGGAACTTCACCTGAATGTCTTATGCCTATAGAGGTGCCATTACAGCACATATAGGCAAAAAGCATCGGCATCTGTCCTTCTGTTAGGTCGAAAACTGGCGATTTTCTACTAAAGGAACTTATCCTATATGCATTTTGCCATGATTTGTTGTCTCCCAAATCACGTTGCAAAGATACACTTTTTTTTCGACACCGATGCATTTTTTTTATGCTATTCTATCAACAGGCATACTAATTTGGTAGTTTAAGGCGTAGGTGGTCATGCGTAGGAGGTCGGGGATAGAGTAGTGCATGTGGGTGCAGAGGGCGTGGACGGCGTAGCAGACACAGAGGTGGTCAAGCTGGGGGATGCGGAGGGGACCTTCGGCCCAAGTCTGGCCATCGTCGAGATTGCAGACATGGTCACCACAGCACCAGCCGATGTCGTCCAGTCGCGAGTTCTCGCCGATGACCCACAGCATCTCGTTCCACCGCGAGCCATAGAAAGCATCCTCATCCATCGTGAAGAGTTGCGGATTTTCATCGTTGTGACAGTAGAGGAGGGTTGTCTCCAACTCGAAGGGTTCGCCACCAAGGGTGTGGATGGCGGATATCTGGTCCTGCAACGTGAGGTGACGCTCGTTCAACTGCTTCGTCATCGCCAGCAGCCTCTCGTTGACCACCTCGAAGCGCCGCACCTCGGCCTCGGTGGCGTGCTTCTCGAACATCTTGTCAAGTATCCATTTCCGCGTGCCCAGGTGGTCGCCAATCACCTCCTCCGTCGCCTTGTCCCAATAGCCATCAAAAGGTTTTGCCAAGCGGAGAATCAACGACTCGCAATCCTGCAGCCGCTTGCGCAAATGGACAATGTCATCTTTCTCTTTTTCCATATCGTACCTTTTTTTTCGGCTGCAAAGATAGCAAAATGGTGCGCCACATCGTGACACACCTTTTAACTTAAACATACTTTTACTCGTTGGTGGGCATAAACCCTGTACTGGCAGAGTGTAAGGAAATTGGGGGAATGATAGTGCAAGGAAGTCTAGTGGAAGTAGTTGATGCCGTGCTGCGAACCGTCGGAGGCGATGGCCGTATTGGGGAATATGGCTCGGGCTTCGGACAGCAGGATTTCCGGCTCTTTGTATCGGGCGCTAATGTGGGTCAGCAGCAGGCTGCCGGCGTGGGCTTTGAGGGCCATGGTGGCTGCCTGTGCGGCGGTACAGTGCAGCTTCTCATTGGCGACGGAGGTGAATGCACTGTTGAAAGTGCTTTCGAGACACAGCAGATTGACGTGGTCGATATAAGGGAGAATAGTCTCGGTATAGGCGGTGTCGGAGCAGTAGGCATAACTCCTTGCGGGATTTTTGCCACGGGGCTTTTCTTCTATCAAGTATCCGTATGTCGGGACCGAATGGACAAGCGGGAAGGCATGTATGCGGCAATAGTTGTTCTCGAAAATGGCGAGAGACCCCTCGGTATGGGTGAGTTCGTGATAATGCACTTCGAAGTCGATATGGCTTCCGGACACCTGAAGGATGAGCGAGAGGGCTTCCTCTATGCCTTGGGGGGCATAAATATGGATAGGGGCTGTGCGCCCGCATAGGTGCATGCTGCTGATGAGCCCCGGAAGTCCAAAGAAATGGTCGCCATGCAGGTGGGTGATGAAGATGGCGGAAATAGACTGCAGTTTCTGGTGATACACCCGTATTTGGGTTTGGGTGTTCTCACCACAGTCCAACAATAAGCGGAAGCCATTGATATTAACCACCTGGGCACTGCAGTGGCGTGAGGTTGTAGGCAGGGCGGCCCCGGAACCGAGTATGGTGGTATAGAAGTTCATAATGGCAACGGAAGGGTGTATATCAGTTTTGGTAATATATAATGGCTCCGGTCGAGGGATCGAACAAGGCTTTGAAATGCTTGTGGGGTAAGCTTATCACTGGACCATACTGCGCCACGGGCAGGGTTACGCTGTAGTCGAACAGTTCGCACGAAAGGGAAAGGTGAGCGCGCGAAGGGAGGCGGTATTTGAAGGTGCGGTCCGGAAGAAACCACACACCTGCCTTTCCGCGGCTGAAGTGACGCACATTCTGCAAGGCGCGGTCGGGACGCAGGGTGCACACAACGGGAAGTGCGTCGTAGTCGTCGCTTTCGCAAATGCCCTCACTGCGCGAGAAATAGAACAGCACCATCTGCTGCACGGTGTCGGACGGAGAGGTGGCCGGTTTGGGCTGTACGTAGAAATGAACGGTCTCCGTGACAGGTTTTCCGATAAATTGTGCCAGGAGTTGGGCTTCTTTCTCTTCGAGTTGTTGCAGGGTTTGGCGCTTTCCCTCAAGGGTATAGCGGTCGGAGAGGGCTATGTCGGCACGCGAATCCTCAAGCTCGGCTATCTGTTCGGCAGCGGCCTGGGCACGCTGGCGTAGCGAACGGGGCGCTTTTTTGGTGGATGTGCCTGTGGGACGTCCGGGATTGTCGCCACGCACATAGAAGGTGTCGGTGCGGTCATACAGGTTGTAGGTTGGCAGCATCTTGTCGGCTGTTGCGTTGTGGAGCACCAGTTTGGCGTCGGCAGCATCGTTTTGGTTAACGGCAAGAGCCGGACCGGTTTCGGCGGCCACTTCCTGGGGCGTCATGCCCACGGCGCGGAGCAGATGCCTGCTGTCCACTTGTACCGATATGCCGTTGGGCGTCACAAGATAATAGTTGTCCGGGTCGGGGGTGACCGTGTATGAGGTTTGGATATCTTTAATGCGGTAAGGCTTCTCGACATCAAAGTTGTCGAGGGCCAGCATTTCGGATGCATATTCGCTAAATACGGCATCGGTGAGGTCGAAATACTGATATGTTACTTCCACACATATCTTCGTGAGCGGCAGAGCGTAGTACAGACCGCCATTGCTGGAATTGCCGTTACTGCTGACGGGGGTTACTGTGTAGCAGCCAGTGCAGAGAAGTGCCAATGCACACAGGGGAATGAATTTGCGAATCATGATGGGTTGCAATATTGTTTTGTGTTATCTTTTTGTTTGCTAATGAGCAGGAGACCGATGAACGTGAGCAAGCCGTTAACCAGCAGAATCTCGAAGCCGAAGTGGTAGCCCGTCCAAAGGGGCATATATTTTTTGAGTATGAACGAGATGACAGGCGAGGCAACGGCGATAAGGGGCACCCAGCGGTCGCGCACTTGTAGACGGGTGAAAAGGCCGAAGGTGTAAAGACCGAGCAGGGGCCCGTAGGTGAATCCGGCTATGTCGAAAAGTGTATCAATCAGCGACTGTGTGTGGAAAGGCCGGAATATAAGTATCACCAACAGGTACAGGAATGCAAACCCCACGTGAACCAGTCGACGTGTGCGTATCCCTGCCGGTGTGTTCGATTCTTTTTTGTCGAATCCCAGAAAGTCGAAGCAGAGGGTGGTTGTGAGGGCGGTGAGGGTGCCGTCGGCGCTGGAATAGCCCGCCGCAACCATGCCGAGAACAAATACTACGGCAGTAAATGTGTTAAGGTGGAAAGCCACCGCCGGGAAAATCTTGTCGCCCACCACCACACCATCCTCCGATGTCGGAAGCTGGAAACCGGTGCTTTGGGCATAGGCTATAAGTGCGGCTCCAAGACAGAGGAATATAAGGTTGACGACAATGAATAGCATACTGCTCGTGAGCACATTCTTCTGTGCATCGCGCAGGTTTTTGCATGTCAGGTTTTTCTGCATCATGTCCTGGTCCAGTCCCGTCATGGTAATGGTGATAAACATACCGCTGAGAATCTGTTTCCAATAGTATTTTCCGGCAGTCGGGTCGGTCTCGAAGATACGCGTGTAGCCCGCTTCGGACGAGCGGCGCATGAGCTGGGGCAGCGATATGTCCAGCTGGTTCAGTATAGCCACCACGGTGGCCACGGCGGCAAGAATCAGAAAGGTGGTCTGCAGGGTGTCGGTCCATACCACTGTTTTGAGACCGCCCCGGAAAGTATAGAGCAGTATGATGAGTATGAAAACTACGGCAATAATCCAGAACGGAACCCCCCAATATCGGAAAACGAACTCATACAGAACAAAGACCACCAGGTACATCCTCAGAGCCGAGCCCATAAGGCGTGAGATGATAAAAAAGAGCGCACCCGTTTTCTCGGAGGCCACGCCAAAACGCTGCTCCAAATAGCTATAGATGGAGGTGAGATTGAGCCTGTAGTAGAGTGGCAACAAAACCAGCGCGATGGCAATATATCCAAGTACATAGCCAAACACCAGCGGCATATAGGTGAACTGCCCGTGATACACGCCACCCGGAACCGAAAGGAATGTGACGCCCGAAAGGGAGGCACCAATCATGCCATAGGCCACTACAAACCACGGCGATTTGCGCTGTCCGCGAAAGAAAGCGTCGTTGCCACTGCTTTTGCGCGACGAAAACCACATAACCACGAAAAGCAGTATGGTGTAGGCTATGAAAGATATTGAAATTATGTACTCCAAAACAAAATTAATATTTTTTTTGAGCTGCAAAGATACTAAATTTTTTCCAATTCCGTTTTTTTTTGTACCTTTGAAAACGCTAATATGCGTCAAAATTGGAATAAAAGTAAGTGCAATATAATGTTTTATAAATAGTTATGAAGTTAAAGCAGATTTTTATTGTATCCCTATTCTTGGGAATTGCAGGCAGTATGTGTGCCCAAAACAATGATAATTTGCGCGGGAGAATCAACGACAGACCCAATCAGGCTGTCCAGAAACGCCCCAACGCTCCGCAGAAAAACGACCAGCGTATGCCCGACCAGTTGTCCGACTGTCAGCGCGATGGTTTGCATGGTGAGGTGAAGGACGTTCTGTCCGTAATGTACGAAGCCGACGGCCGGGGCAGCGACGCCCACCGTGGCAGCATTCTGGAACGACTGAAAACAGTATACAATCAGAAAGGTCAGCGCCGCAGCCAGTCCTACCTCTCGAACGAGGAGGATATGATTTTCCGCACTAAGTATAAACATGACGGTTTCGGCCTGGTTACTCTTGAGCATATACTTGACCCCGAGGAGAATGTGATTGGCCGCACCTATTACCTCTACGATGCAGACCTTTTGTTGACCGAAGTGTACGTCGAGGACGAAGAACGCCAGATCGAAAGTCGCGTGCTTTATAAATACGATGCCCAGGGCCGAATCAGCCAGCTGAGCTACAACGACCAGGCCAACAACGTGTTCCGCCGCGAAGTGTATATCTATGGCGAGAACGACAATGTTTTCAAAACCGTTGTTTTCAATGCCAAGGGACAGAAAGTGCAGGAAATCCGTTACGAGTATGACGAACATAACGAGCCCATCAGTTCAACCTTGTTCGACTATTACGAGGACCCCAACGACCCCGAGCTGACCATCACCCTCTACGAGTATCGCTATGATGAGGAAGGCAACTGGGTGACCCGCTACGAGTATCAACTGGAAAACGACAAGAAAATTCCGGTCTACATTGTTGAAAGAGATATAAAATATTATTAATATAGATATTCTTTCATAGTTTAATAACTGTTTTTTTCATATTCAATCCCGCCCCTCGTCCTCTATTGGATGAGGGGATTTTTCTTGTCAAGTTTACCTCCCTTGTTTGAAGGAGGTCTTGAGCATGATAATTGGATTAGGGGATTATTTTTGTCGAGTTTACCTCATCTTTGCGATGTCATAGCCTTTGTCTAATATGCCCTCCGTCCATGCCGGAGGATAGGCCACCAAGCATCATTGCCCAAATCCTGGAACAATCAAAGTGCCCACCACCCGTCACACCGCTGCCATATATCCTCTAACCCCATACGTTGTAAAGCCTCTTCCACTTCCCCCTCCCTCATGTCTTGACAAGCTAATTAGTTTAACCAGCAAAAATCTGTCAAGCGATTTCAGGAAAACACAGTCATTTTTGCGTCCTGTCCGCTAATGTTCCGCCTTCGCTTCCTATCAAGCCGTTAGTAACCTTCTATTAAACTCTTCTTAAGCCCGGCGGCGAAGAATAGGTTGTTAGGTGGTTGTTGGATGGTGAAGGGGGAAGGAAGTTGGAATGTGGTTGGAGAAAGATTGATTTGCTACCGGGTGGAGTGTGAGATGGATTTCCGTTTTGAGAGGATGGGCGGAATTGTTGTCGTGGGTGTGATGAAAGATTATTATGGCTGTTTTTGATGGATAAACGGGATACAGTGCTGCGCTATTGTCGGAGGTACAGTTTATTTGCTTGAAATGGGAATTGAATTGTAATCATTGGTTTCCGATAAAAGTGCTGAAAGCACGTAATCTTATTAACCCCACGCGAAGCGAAGTGTCGTGTGGGGTGGGGACGGATAACTAAATCCTGCATGCCGGAGGCACGCTACTTTGTTGATTTGTTGACAGCGTGGATTGGCTGTTTCCGCATACGGGCGAGGCGTGGGAACGGAGGCGTGGGGGAGGGGTGGCTGCGGGCGAGAGCGTTAGTCGGTCTGGTAGCCGAATTGCTTGAGGGCGCGGTCGCTGTTGCGCCAATCTTTCATTACTTTGATATAGAGGTTGAGAAAGCATTTCTTGCCGGTGAACTCCTCGATGTCTTTGCGGGCTTCGATGCCTACCTTTTTGATGGATTTGCCTTGATGGCCTATGAGGATGGCTTTCTGCGACTCCCGTTCAACGAAGATGACTGCATGTATGTTGTCGACACCTTCTTTCTCCTCGTAGCTTTCAACGGCAACCTCACAGCTATAGGGTATCTCCTTTTGGTAGAAGAGGAGCAGTTTTTCGCGGATTATTTCGCTGACAAAGAAACGCATTGAGCGGTCGGTGAGTTCGTCTTTGGGGAAGTAGGGGGGATTTTCGGGGAGGAGGTTGATGATGTGGTCGAAGATGGTGTCGATGTTGAAGCGTTCGGTGGCGGAGGCGGGCACTACGATTGCGCGCGGTATTTGTTTTTGCCAATAGTCAATCTTCTCGCTGATGACCTGCTGGTTTGAGAGGTCTATTTTGTTTATAACCAGGATTACCGGGGTTGTGGAATTGACTATTTTGGTCAATACTTCCTGGTTTTTGAAGGTCTCGCCCACCTCGGTCACTAGCAGGAAAAGGTCGGCGTCCTCGAGCGCGTTGTTTACGAATCCCATCATCTGCTCGTGCAGTTTGTAGTGGGGGTTGACAATGCCGGGTGTATCGGTGTAGACTATTTGGAAGTCTTCGCCGTTCACAATTCCCATGATGCGGTGGCGAGTGGTTTGCGCTTTGCTGGTGATGATGCTGAGGCGTTCGCCTACCAGTGCATTCATGAGGGTGGATTTGCCCACGTTGGGGTTGCCGATGATGTTTACGAATCCTGCTTTATGCATAGGGATGGTTGTTTGGTGGTGGGAATTGAATTGACCGTTGTTTGACAAAAAAGCCGCATAGCACAAGGCTTCTGCGGCTTTTGTCTATTTTGTTGTCGATATGGACACTATTATTCAGCCTCGGTGCTTTCTTCACTGCTCATGGCAGCTGCGCGGGTGCTGTTGATAACAACGACTTCGCTGCTCTTGGGGTTGAGGATGGCATAGTTGTCGGTGGCAATGTCCTGCACTTTGCAGCGCTGGTTGACATCGAGGTTGGTGATGTCGATCAGGATTTCGCTGGGCATGTTGGCGGGGAGAGCCTTGACGTTGAGCCTCTTTTGTTTGTAGGCAAGTTTGCCGCCCTTCATAACGCCACAGGAGGTACCGGTGGTGTGAACGGGGATGGACATAACGATTTCCTTGTCGTCGCTCAGCTCGTAGAAGTCGCAGTGATAAACGATTTCGGTTACGGGGTGGAAGTCGATGTCTTTCAGCATGGCTTGGTGTTTCTCACCATTGATGTTGATTTCGACAAAGCAGGGTTCGGGGTTGAACAGAATGCGTTGGAATTCGGTTTGGGGAACAGCAAAAAGGTACTGTTGGCCTTTACCATACATAACACAAGGCACTTTAGCGTCGCGACGCAGAGCCTTAGCATCTTTTTTCCCTACGTTCTCTCGGAGAGAACCGCTCAATGATACTATTCTCATTTTAATTGTTTGTTTTGTGGCCTCACGGCCGGTTAATAATAAATATTGTTGTTTTAAGGATTAATTATAAGCGATGGATAACACCTTTGTGGTGGATGGTGGTTTCGTAGAGGTTGTCAAGCGATTCGTACATCACCACGCGGCGGATGGCTTCGGCCAGTAACCAGTCGCAGCTGAGCACGTGTATCTTGTCGCTCTCGCGTTTCAAGGGGATGGTGTCGGTGGTGACTAATTCCTCGAGTGCTGAGTTTTCCACTTTCTCGATGGCGTTTCCGCTGAGCACGGGGTGGGTGATCATGGCGCGGACGCTCTTGGCGCCATTGTCCATGATGATGCTGGCGGCTTTGCAGATGGTGGAACCTGTGTCGATAATGTCGTCGAGAAGGATGACGTGCTTGTCTTTCACATCACCGATAAGGCGCATTTCGCCAATCTCGTTGGGTTTGTTGCGGTGCTTGTAGCAGATGACAAAACTGTTGTTGAGGGTTTTGGCATACATGCCGGCACGTTTGCTGCCGCCCATGTCGGGGCTGGCGAACATGACCTCGTCGATGTCGAATTTTTCACGGATATAGGGCATGAAAAGTGACGAGCCGTAGAGGTGGTCGACGGGGATGTTGAAGAAACCTTGGATTTGGTCGGCGTGCAAATCCATGCAAATCACGCGGTCGATTCCGGCCACGGTGAGCATGTTTGCAATAAGTTTTGATGCAATGGGGACATGGGGTTTGTCCTTGCGGTCCTGACGAGCGAACCCATAATAGGGAATAACGGCAATGATTTTTTCTGCCGATGCACGACGGGCGGCATCAACCATCATCAACAACTCGAACAGGTTGTCGGTGGGGGGGAGGGTGGACTGGATGATGAAGACTACACCACCACGGATAGTTTCCTCGTAAGAGGGTTGGAATTCACCGTCTGCATATTGGAAAACTGTCGAATTTCCCAGAGGAATTCCGTAAATATCGGCTACTCTGCGGGCCAAATTTTCGGTTGCTCGGCCTGCGAAAATGAATACTTTATCAGTTTTTGTATTGCCCATTTTGTGTTGATTTTGAGATTGCAAAGATACAACATTTTTCTTGATTATTGCCTACTTTGAAAAAAAAATTTTGCCATGTCGAAAAAAGTATGTACTTTTGCATCCGATTTCGAAAGAGAAAAAACGGGATTTAGGAGGTAAAAGTCAGGCTTTTTAATCATCAATTCCGGTTCGAAATGCCCTGGTGGCGGAATGGTAGACGCGGTAGACTCAAAATCTGCTGTCAGCAATGGCGTGGGGGTTCAAGTCCCCCCCGGGGTACAAAAAGTGGTCGGTCGATCACTTTTTTTTGTTTTATACCCATTACCTTTATCAATGTCTATTGGGAATGTTCTTTTGACGTTCGCCGCAGTTCATATTAATATAGGTTGTTGTTTAGGCTGCTCAAATACGGGTTAGGCGTTTGTGATAATATGCCTTTCTTGGGTTGTTGTTTTATTGTTTGTGGTATAACTAATTTACAATTAGGTGCATATCGCGATTTCTTCTGGATTTAATTGTTATTGACTAGATTTTGTGTCGAAAATACACAAATAGGGTTGTTTCTACCCTTGTTTTTCGTCTAGAAAAGTAATCTGTGTGTAAAAAATACACAATTTTATTCTGCTGATAATTTGTGATTTAGAAGATAGGTTTCGCATTTATATGCGATTTTTTTTGTCGGAATGAAAAATATTATGTACTTTTGTGTCGAAAATACACAAATAACAATTCGCTATTATGGCTACAGAAAATAATAAACAGAAATATGTATATGATTACCCACATCCGGCGGTCACTACCGATTGCGTGGTGTTTGGTTTTGACGGGCGTGATTTAAAGGTATTGCTTATAAAACGCGGCATAGAGCCGTTTAAGGGTATGTGGGCGTTTCCGGGAGGTTTTATGCTTATGCATGAGACGGCAGAGGAGTGTGCAATCCGTGAACTGAAGGAAGAAACGGGTTTGGAATTGATAAGTGTGAAGCAATTGGGTGCCTTTTCGGGCATTCACCGAGACCCCCGCGAACGGGTTGTTACAATAGCCTTTTATGCACTTGCCGCCAAGACAGTGATTAGGGGCGGCGACGATGCTGCCGATGCCTGTTGGTTTGCCATCGACGATATTCCCCAGCTTGCATTCGACCACGACTATATTCTCCGTCATGCAATGAAACGCATCCGTGAGGATATCCATTTTGAGCCTGTGGGTTTCGACTTGCTTGATGAAGAATTCAGTATATCAGAGTTGCAACGTCTTTATGAGAGTATTCTGGGTGTTCATTTCGACCGCCGCAACTTCTACAAGAAAATGATGCAGACGGGAATACTGAAGGAGGTGACAGACGATAGCGAAGAGGCGGGGACAAGCGCTGACGATGTGCTGTATGACCAAGGGATCAATAAAAAGCAAAACACCTTTTATGGCGAACACAAGGAAATGCGCAACAAGAGTATAGACGAGTTGTTCGCCCCCCAAGGGGGAGCCAAGCATTTGTCAAATCAGGCAATACCGACTAATACATTTTGTTATTGTGAGAACGCAATCTCTTTCCATGACGAAATGGAGAAACCACGTCCATTGGGGCGTCCGGGCAAACGTTTCCGTTTTGACAAAGAAGGATATAATCGTATGAAAGAAAGTGGCAACTTCCGTCTCGAGTTTTAGTGAATTGAAATAATAACTCTTTTAATATTAAAGTATATGGAAAACAACAATCTTAAAACACAAGTGTTCAACCTGGTTATCCTCGACAAGAGTGGATCCATGACCTCTATTGCAAAAGCGGCTATTGAAGGTTTTAATGAAACGGTAGGCGGAATACGTTCCGCCCAAAAGCAATTTGCCGCCACACAGGAACACTTTGTAAGCCTGCTTCCATTCTGTGCCTGCTCTATGGAGTATGTTTACGACTGCGTTCCGGTTGAGATGGTGGCGAATTTGACCTCCCGCGATTATCAACCCTGCTGCTCCACGCCCCTCTATGACGCAATGGGGAAAGGCATAACAGATTTGTTTGAGAAGACCCGGAAGATGGAAAACGCATCGGTGGTAGTGACAATTATTACCGATGGCATGGAAAACGCCTCTCAAAAGTACAGTGGTAGGGCTATCAAGGATTTGGTGGACAAGATGAGTAAAGAATATGGGTGGAATTTCGCCTATATTGGTACCAACCAGGATGTTGAGTCGGTTGCTATGAATCTCTCTATCACTAACACATTATTTTTCCAGGACACTGAAGAAGGTATGGGAGCGGCTTGGGAAAAGGAGAGGAAAGCCAAACACCGAATGTTCAACCGTATGGTCGGGGCTTTCAACTATGCGTCGGCAGAAGCATCCTTCTCTGAACGCTCAGCGATGGTTCGTGAGGCACTGCGTACAAATGTGAACTATCAGAGCTTTGAAGAATTCTCTCACCGTGTCACCCCCAATCATATCAAACACCTCAAAGCCGGCCAGGTGTTTGTGTTTGGCAGTAATGGCAAAGGTGAACACATTGGAGGTTCGTCCAAACTTGCCCTCGATTGTTTTGGCGCAGTGATGGGACAAGCCGAGGGGTTGCAGGGTAGGAGCTATGCCATAGACTCTATGGACGGGCTGGAGGTGTTGCGAGAGCAAGCTGTTCGTTTCGTTGTCTTCGCCAAGGAACACCCCGAGTACACTTTCCTTGTAACCGCCATTGGTTGCGGCGTGGCTGGGTATACACCCCGTCAGGTGGCTCCACTCTTTGTCGGTGCAGTCGATGTTGAGAATATATGGCTGCCGAAAGAGTTTTGGGACGAATTGGTATAGGACAATCCTTGATGAGTGCTTGTGTTACAATAGTAAGTATTGGCAAGGAGCTGACATAATACCTTGATGTATTATATAGTTTAGACTCGCCAGATTCACTTGCTAGTAATGAAAGGCCGAGACTATCCGTTCGGGGCAAGAGCCCCAAGATAGTCTCGGCTGTGCTTTTGGCTATATACTGCCCCATACTATAGATGTGATAGATTTGGTTGCAAAGGTAAAGAGAAAACCCCTGACCGAAGGAAACAAGGGCATTCTTTTTAGGATGTATGTTAATAGTAGCAGGGAGGACGTCGTTTCGCAGGGAGCACCGCACCATCAAGGATTGCCTCATCGAAACGGGTGCCTATGGTGGTTGCGCAGGAGAGGTCGGCATCAGTGAGGTCAGCACCAGTGAGATCCGCATCGGTTAGGTCTGCCATCGAGAGGTCAGCCCCCCGGAGGTCGGCTTCGTGGAGGTCTTCTCCAACAAGCACCGCCTCGTATAGCTCTTCGCCCTCAGGGAGGGTGAGGATAACTTCGCCGTGTATGTTCTTAATCTGGACCATCTCGTTTTATTTTTCGATGCAAAGGTACGCATCTTTTCGGACAGTGGCAAATATTTTTATCAAGTAGCTATGGGATAGATGCTATAAAGGGGATGGGTTTGATAGAAGGGATAGATTGGATAGAGGGGCTTTTCGCATTTTTTACTTCTTGATACCCATGAAGGTATGGGGGTGTTTGTCGGTCTGGTGCACGGAGATGATTCGATGGAAATGCCGAGCCGCTCGAACTGGAAGCCGATGGCGGCAATGTCGCCGTAGGAGGCTTTGAGGTTATACTGGACGGTGTTGCGTAGGCAACGTTAGGTCTTACCTTCTGCCACTCGGTTATTGCTTTCGGGAGTATGGTAGAGTGGTGTCGTATTCGCCATATTCGCATCCCACATTTTCCACATGCAGGCGATCTATCAGTTTGCCGCAGCGGTATAAGCACACTGTTCCATGTCCGTTTCCGCCGTTCCATAGGCGGTTGTGCCGTTTCTGTCCATTGGGGGCTTCGTAATTTACAAGCAACATGTCGCTCTTGTCGCACTCGATGTCTGTCACCATACGGTTGAGCCAAGTGCGTTGCTCCACATGCCATACCATCTGGGTGTCGGTTTCGTAGCAATGGAACTTTGTTCTGCAACCTGTCCAGAATTTTGAGAAGTTGAACTCGTATGCCTTGCCTTCATACCAGAACGCGGAGAGCAGTTGCCTAGGCAGCGCCACTGGACCCACTTTGGGTTTCCCGCCACCAATGTCAAACACGCTGTTGGTGAGCTTCCGTCCGGTTATCTCGCTTGTCAAATGGCACGAGGAAAGCCACACCCATGGGGTGGTGAAGTCTTTTCCCCAGTTCTTGTCGGCATAACCGTAGCAGTTTTCGGGGTGCACCACATATCGTCTCCCGTTGAAGGTGATTTCTCCTTCATAGGCGGTTTTCATACCCTCGGCATGCCAAAACATTTCAAACAGTTGCCATCGGCGCATGGGCTCTGAGGCACCATAGCCAACGTTAAAGGCCACCTGCTTGTCTATCTTCAAATTCCAACTCATCTCTCCGCTTCCGCACATCCATTCGGGATGGGCTTCGGCCTGCTCTGGGGAGATGGATATTGAGCCGGCTGTCTCGGTCTCGCTCAGTAAGCAATCCCCGGCCGCTATCCGGAACGGCACCCCCCAGTCCACTTCCGTCTGTTTCCAGCCGAAGAATCTGTGCAGCTGCACCCTGTCTTCTCCGCACCATGCACCGGCTTTCACCATGAGGTACGACGGCTGCAGGCCACGTCTCTTGGGGTCTTGGCCAAACTGTGGCTTGTCTGTTCCTTGTGCTGGGTTACATACGAAGAATTCTATGAAGAAAGGTCGTGGTTCTCCTGTCTCGGCATCGTAAGCAGTCAGACTGTGCCACCACCAGTCGTAGCCGCAATGTGCCTGTTTCCCGAATAGTTGGCACGCATTGCGCGATATGTCATGTGTGTTAAAACTCATAGTTGTATTTATGCTTCCAATTGTTAGTATTCCGTATGTGGATTCAACGATGGCTCTGCATCTAGTTTTCGGGCATTCTTAACAATGTCTCTTTTGGGGTCAGTATTTGTATCTTTTCCCGGGGAGGAATTTGTTCACCTCTTTGCAGTAACGCCCATATTCTGGGTATTTGTCTCCGCTTATCCCTTCCGAGAGGCTGGAGCTGGCCACAAATAGCACTATAAGCAATAGTGCCCCAATCATGCTCCAGTTGATGATGCCGACTCCTGCACCGATAGAGAATATATAAAGGCTTACCCATATAGCCTGTTCGGCCATATAGTTTGGATGCCGGCTCATGCTCCACAATCCCGTTGTGTTGAATCCTTTGTTGTATGGCACGGGCAGCTCTTCCAGCTTTTTCCCGCCATTTATCATTTCCCACTTCTTGCTTTGGAACTTCCATTGCTGTTCGTCGGCCATGGTCTCGTATACTATGAAGCCCAGCATCAGTATGGCCGCAATGGCATCCACCCAGCCGAAAGGCGCGGAGGAATTCATGCTTACCAACGCTGGCAGGGTTATCAGGAGCAGCAGCACATTCTGATAGATGGAGATGAATAGCAGGTCGAAAACGGCCCACACCCACTTGTGTTTAAACACTGGGTTCGAACGTACCAGCTGCCAGCGGTAGTCCTCGTTCCCTTCCCAGAATTTGAGCCTGTAGGCTCCCTTCCGCGCAAAGTTGAATGTCAGGCGGCATCCCCACAGGGTTGCCAGAATGGCCATTACTACCAGCCGGGGGTGCATTCCGCCGTGGGCGGCTATTATCCAGCAGTAAACAAAAGGCAAAATGCTCCATATCTTATCCACTTGGCTGTTGTTGCCCGATAGTTCTCCTACCGTAAAGCAGAATAGCGCACTGCATCCGGCAATGATAACCAAGGTTTTGAGCACAGATAGTTGCTCGCTGTTGAGGCCGGGCCCTACATATATGTAGAGCAATGGACACACGATTACTGACAGTATCAGCAAACTGCCGATTAACGGGATATTGATTTTGTTCATAATGTTTAGGTATTTTGTTTTTTATTGTTCAAAATGGATTCGTTCCTTGTTGGCTCCACGTGGTATCAAGGGTTCAGAAATATCGATTCCGGCCCAATGCATTTATTCATAGTCGATGCGTTCAATTTTGAATATCACAGGTCGTGTGCCGTCCGAGCAGCAGGCTATCATCTCGTTCTCGTTCTTCATCCATCCTTTCATGATAGATCCGCCCTGTAGCCCGGTGTATATGTATCGTGATATCGCATCCCATAGCTCCGAACAATGGGGCAACTGTGGGCCTCCGGCAACTGTGTTTGGGTCGGCATTGCTGTGAATTAGGGTGTCCAGACCCATGTGCCAGAAGTCATCGCGAACATCATCGCGATAGAATTCGAACACATCGCCCACATTATAGCATGGACAGGGACCTGAACATGGGTCGGCACAATAGTGTTGCTGGAGGTCCGAAAAACATTTCTTGTCTATTACAGTCAGTCTTACTTTATGTTTCATGGTAGTTTAATTGTTTTGTGGGTTGTAAGTCAGTGCATCCGATGGCCATCCGGTCACATTGTGTCCTGTGTCCAGCCAACGGATTTCGTTTATTTCCTCTTCGGTCAGCTCAAAATCAAAAAGGTCGATGTTCTCTCTCATACGCTCTCGGTGAGTGGTCTTGGGGATAATCACTATACCATTCTGAACAAGGAACTTCAGCGCCACCTGTGCGGCGGTCTTCCCATGCCGCATCCCGATGGCTGCCAGTGTTGCGTTTGATTGTATTCCGTGTCTGCCTTCGGCTAGGGGGCTCCAGGCTTCCAAAGCCACGTTGTGGGGTTTCAGATATTCCATCATCTTACGCTGCTGGTATAGCACGCTGCATTCGCATTGGTTCACTACAGGCATTATGCTGGCCCCGTTTGCAATCAGGGGGAAGGTGTTGGGATAGAAGTTCGACACTCCTATGGCACGAAACAGCTGCTCCTTGTACATCTGTTCCAATGTGTGCCACATCACGTCAGGTTTTCCCACAGGCCAGTGCAGCAGCATCAGGTCCACATAGTCCAGACCCAGTTTCTTCATCGAGGTTTCTATTGTGAGCATCGTCTCCTTCTCTGTGTAGCAGGGCTCGCAAATCTTGGTTGTAACAAACAACTCTTCTCTTGGCACCCCCGAGGAACGCACCGCGGCCCCCACGCCATCTTCATTGTGGTACATGGCAGCGGTGTCGATGCTGCGGTAGCCTTCTGCTATGGCTTCTTCCACAACCCTCTGTGTTTCGTGGCTACTGATATTGTATACCCCCAGCCCTACCATCGGCATCTCTACGCCGTTATTGAGTATCTTGTGTGGTACTGCTGTTCTATCGTTTTTGCACATGTTTTTTGTTGTTGTGAGTGATGTTTTAGCCTGTCCTCGTGTGACTGTTTTTTTTCTCACTTCCGCAAAGGGGACTCTATCTTCTTGCGGCAAACAGTTTTGTTCGGCGTTTCTCTTCCAATCCCCCGAATCCCACCATTATTATATCTTCCTGTCTTACGTATGTTATTCCGTCTGGCATTCCGTCGCTGTCCACCTGTTCTATCTCCACTATGTTGTCGCCAATCTCCCTCACCCAGCCAAATATCTCCACTCCGCACTCCAGCCTCACCTCTGCTATCAATACCTCTTGCATGCACAGGTTCAGCACCACGCTCTGCAAATTCAGCTCTGGCCAATACCCTTTCGGCAATTCATACTTCGGCGCTTTTGCCTTGATAAAATGTAGCATGTTCTTTAAATAGGTGGTATCTTTGCGTATCATCAGTATGTCATCGTTTTGCGTCACATAGTAGCCATCGTCCAAATCGTTTTCCTGAAAAGTATGCAACAAGCAGTCTGTTTCGGTGCAGGCTTCTATATATCCCACTCCGAATTTGTCGTAGTCGTCAGGGTTGGTGTATAACTCCACCAGTTCGTTGTCCTTGCAGAGTTGTCTCACAATATTATCCATAGTTTATTGATATACATGTTGTTGTGTTCTTGTTGATAGGTCGCACTCTTATGCAAAAATACATTTTTTTTTCGAATCTGTATATCCTTTTCCCCTTTTGGTGTGATTATGGTTTACTCCCTCATTACCTTTCTGCGGTACAATATTTCTACCGGTTCTCCGTTTCGTTATTGTATGAAACGGTTGTTTTGGCTCTTTCTCATAGCTTTTGTACTCGGCTGCGGTCACCATCGGGGCCAGCTCGGTGCAGGCTCTACGCTAAACAATTCCGATTTCGACTCCCCTCCGCGCCCGCGTCCCAACTATACTGCTACCGAACGGCGTTTTCTTGCCCTCGGTCTGGTGGATATTCAAACCCTCGACCCCTCCATCCAGGTCCACTTGGTCTATGCTACCCCCGACAATTATATTGGTGAGGTGCTCTATTCCGACTTCCACCATGCTTTCTTCCTTCCCGCGTTGGCTCAGAAGATAGTGGCCGCCCAACAGGCGTTGCGTAGCGAGCGGCCCGACCTCTCTCTGCTCATCCTCGATGCTGTGCGTCCGCTTTCTGTGCAATACCGTATGTTCCATTTGGTGCAGGGCACACCTAATAATATCTATGTCGCCAACCCCCTTCACGGTCCTGGCCTGCACAACTATGGTGCTGCTGTCGATGTCACCCTTGTCGATTCCTCGGGCAATCCCTTGCCTATGGGCTCCGGTTTCGACCATTTCGGCCCAGAGTCTCATACCACTGCCGAATCCCGGCTCCTCTCGTCCGGTGCCATCACCCGTCAGGAACTGGACAATCGTAAGCTTCTTCGCCGCATTATGAAACAGCAGGGTCTGCAACCCCTTAATTCCGAATGGTGGCATTTCAACCTTATGTCGCGTGCACAGGCTCGACAACGTCTCCGTGTGGTGGAGTGAATTCCGGTTCCTATCTTTCACTCCAATGCTTCCGCCACATTGTTCGATGATAAGGGACAAAATTCCAGTGTCCTATTTATGGGTTATAGATCCTTGGATATGAAACGTGCCACCCGCAGCTTCAGGTAACTGTATTTCCCGTCGAAGTGCTCATACACCTCTTTCAACATGCTGTTGTCGCGGTGTTCAAGCATGTAGGTGATTATCTCGTCCTGTTCTTCTTGGGTCAGTATCAGTTCTGGGTCGAGTGCTCCTTTCTCCACAGCCGAAATGAGGTATCCCTCCACAGTGCTTTTTGCACGCGACATCTCCTGAGCAATCTCCTTCACATTTTTCCCCTCTGCCAGCAACTTTACGGCTGTTTTCCAATTGTCCGCCCCGCGCGAGGTGTTTCGGGCGGGTTTGGCCTCTTCCTCCTGTTCCGGAACACTGTCTTGCTTAGGCTCAATTGTCATATTGTTGTCGGCGCAATAGTCGTGTGTTATCTGCAGCAGCTCTTGGCCGAATTGTTTTGCTTTCATCTTTCCGATGCCGGGAATTCTTAGCAGCCCCGCCATGTTCTGTGGCAAGTTGTCGGCTATGGCCAAAAGTGATTTCTGGGTGATGATGGCAAAGGCTGGCAGGTTGGCCTCCTCGGCTTTCCCGCGCCGCCAGGCCGACAGCCGTTTTATCATCTCTGGATGGCGGTTGTTGGCATATACCGATTCCACTTTTCCGCTCTCCTGCCGCTTGTTTTTGGGCTGAAGGGTGAAGTCTACTTTGGCTTTTTGGTATTTCGCCATCTCAAATCCCTCTTCTTTCACCATTTTCAGCAGGGCTATTTTCAATTCAGTGCCCGAACGGTATTGTTCGGCCAATTCCTTCAGTCTTGAGGCGGTTTCCTTGTTGTCCACCACCACCTCCAGCAATGGTTTCACTCGTTTGTCCATCTGCTCCATCTGGTCGAGGAAATAGGCCGAGCCTTTGGCTATCCGTTCTTCGGTGTACTGTTTGTTGCCATTGGTCTCGGTCTGGGCAATGGCGGTCAGTTGCCGCTTGAAACGCTCGGCCACAGCGGTTATGCTTTCCGCTATCACCGAGGCTGCCTCGGTCAGTTGGGCTGCCTGCTGTGGATAGGTGGAGCGCAGATGCTCCTGAAACAGCCTTTCCAAACTCTCCACATCGTGCTCTGTCCTGCTGAAGTCGAAGAGCTCGAACAGCATGTCGTAGTAATATTGTGTGCGGTAATAGTCCAGCTGTTGGCGGGCTTGGTCGGGCGGAGTGAGTGCGTGGTTGTATTGCTCCACCTCGTTGTTGGCGAATGCGTTGTTGGCAGTGATGGGCGACAGCAGGGTCAGTCCTTCAAGGCTCCGGCATCGGCTCAGCGCAACATATACCTGACCGTAGGCAAATGCCGACGCGGCGTCTACCTGCACGCGGTCGAATGTTAGTCCCTGTGCCTTGTGTATGGTGATGGCCCAGGCCAGTTTCAACGGATATTGTGTCAGCGTTCCGTCCACAATCTGTTTTATCTCCTTGTCGGTAGGGTTGATTTCGTATTTCACGTTCTCCCACGTCTCGGGCGACACTTCTATGCGTTCGCCCTCCTCGTCGCGCACCACAATTACCTGTTGTGTCTGGTTGCCGTCAGTCTCTTCGTCGCGCACCTCCTCAAGCGTTCCTATCTTGCCGTTGTAGTAACGGTGGTTGCCCGAGCTGTCGTTTTTCACAAACATCACCTGCGCCCCGGGTTTCAGCTCCAGAGTGCTCTCTACCGGTGCCGACGAGGGCGGGAAGTTTCCGGTTACCTTGGCCTCAAACGTGTAGCTCGGTGTTTTCAGTTCCTTCATGTGGCGTTGGTTCACTGCGTCGGCTTGATAGTTGTGGGTGGTGAGCAGTATGGGTTCGGTGTCGTCGGGCTCTGTGCCGTCGGCCTTGCTGCTGGAGTTTTTCCCTTTGAGCCGGGTGTTGAGCGTCTGCAATGTTTCGGGGTCGAAATGGTTGTCCCTGATGTTGTTCAGCAGATTTACAAAGAGGGGGTCCTGCTGGCGGTAGATGGTGGTGAGCTGTATGGTGATATAATGTAGCCGCTGCAAAGCCTTGCTGTTGAAAAAGAAGGGCGACGGGTACACCCTTTCCATATAGGGACGTTCCTCGTCGGTCACCACCGGTGCCAACTGCTGCACATCGCCAATCATCAGCAGCTGCACGCCCCCGAAAGGACGGCCGTTGCGCCGGTATCGCCTCAATGTGGCGTCCACCGCATCAAGCAGGTCGGCCCGCACCATGCTTATCTCGTCTATTATCAGAAGGTCCAGCGTCCGCAGTATGTCTATCTTGTTTTTGCGCAGTTTGCGTTGCTGCTCCGGCATCTGGTATTCGGTCACCAACTCGGGCACATCGGGCAAATAGGGACAGAAAGGCAGCTGGAAAAAACTGTGTATGGTCACTCCCCCCGCGTTCACGGCGGCCACCCCGGTGGGTGCCACCACCACGTGGCGTTTGGAACAATGGCTCACAATATGTCGCAGGAAAGTGGTTTTGCCGGTGCCTGCTTTCCCGGTGAGGAAAAGTGACACGCCCGTTTCTGTCACATACCTTTCGGCCAGTTCTATTTGTGGGTTGTATTCCATGATGTGCTTGTGTTTGTATGTTTTTTCTTCCATAACGCCACCGTTGCCGGTTTTATTGCCCGTCCTTCCGCCCTCGCTCAGCATTTACCCTATAATCAGGATGAAAAAAGTTTTTGTCCAGCGGTACGCTTGACAAGAGCTTAATATTACGTTATTAAGAGGTGAACAGATAGCGAAGGCGGGAGGGAGGCCGGGAGAATAGCCTTGACGGGAAAATCCTATATGTCAAGATTGTCGGTAGGGAGACGGTGAGGGGGGTATGTGGACGAAGTTGACCGCATCAAGGAGATGGGGTACAGCGTGCAAGCCATCATCGCTGTTGTCGGCTGAGCCGACGCCGCGGCAGGCTACCGCGTAAACAGCTATGAGGCCACGCAGTTCCGCATCTGGGCTCGCGAGGTGCTGAAGGAATACATTGTCAAGGGCTTTGTGCTGGGTGGGGTTTCCTTTATTTGGGCCAGGCTGATGCTTCGTGGCGTTTCATGATGTAGCGGAAGTCCCAGTCGGCTCCACTGGAGAACGGCGCCAGCACAAGTTCGTCGCTGGTGAGCTTTTCCACCACAAATACCCTACCCTTATAGCAACCGCCATCAATCTCCAGCAGCTGTTTGCCGTCTTTTTTTGTGAGGGTGTATCCATTCCAGGTGGCGTAACAATCCGTCCGAGAGTCGGACACCCACACCTTGTCGTCTGTGAACTCCATGCAGATACAACCTTCCGGGATATCCTCCCGTCCCGAGATAGTCACTTCATACGATTGAGCCGTGTTGGTCCATTTGCCGATAAGGGCTTCATTGTCTTTGTTGTCTTTTCCGCAGCTTGTCAGCAGCATTGCGCCCAAAGCGAGGACGGCGAGGGATTTGATGATGTGTGTCATATTTGATACGTTTTTTGATTTGATGCCGTTTGCCATATTCTCAACTCGACAAACGACGTATTATTTATATTGCTGTTTAAAAACAAGGTAATAGCCTTCGCTACCGTAAAGGGTTAGCGTGTTGTTGCCCGCGTCATACGAGAAGTGGGAAGACTCTGTGCCGCTTTCGTCACTGAAGGTGATTGTACCTTTGTTGGGGGTCGAACAGGCGTAGGTGAATGGGTGGTTCTCGTTCGTATTTTGCGAGGCCGTAATGTACTTGTACGTCATCGTACCTGTTGTATCGGTCTCAAACTTGATGATATTGGTTTCTACCGACTGTTGCATTTCGCCGTACAGGTCTTCGTAGGTGTCGGCCCTCTCGATAATCCACGATGTGTTGTACAAATTGCTAATTGGATTAGCAGGGTGTTTGGGATTGATGCAGCCAAGGTCGTCGGAGTCGCAGGCGACCATCAGCATTGCGCCCAAAGTGAGGGCGGCGAAGGATTTGATGATGTGATGTTTCATTGTTTAATTTGTTTTAGTTGTTATACATTTCGTGTTTTCTACTATATAATACGTAAAGGGGGCCAAATCTTACAGATTATTGAGAAAAAATCCTTATTGATGATACAATTATTTATACTTCAGCCAACGCTGCAATGTCTTGCATTCTTGTAGGAACATATCTCGGCTCACCACAGCGTGTTTGTGAGTGCGATAAAGTTGCTGCAGGGTGGCGTTGACGGAGGTTGCTTTCATGAGGGACAAGCGATACGGGGCGGCATGGTAGATGGCAATGGACTCATCCTGCGACTCGACGCTGTGGATATCGGCGATTGGCAATGATTTTTCGGCACGCTCCATCATCGTCTTGTAGTAGGCAATTTGCTCCTCGTAGCCACGTCCGTGGCTTTTGAGAAACTGCAGTTTGATGTACTCATTCAGGCTTTCGCTCAGGGCGTAGTCGCGGTACTCGAAGAAGATGCCGTTGCCCCACCATTGGTGCGCCACCTCGTGAGGAATCCACGAGAAGTCGGGTATCATGGTGTAGACATCATAGAAATAGTGTCCAAAGATAATCATATCGCGCAGCGACTGACACATCACAAACTGCGGGTCGCCAATCTCCACGATGTTCATCGGCTTTGAAGACAAGGAATCGCCGAAGAAGGTGCAGTAGAAGTTGTAGGAATCCACGAACTCGCGGTAATAGGCGTCGGGATACTGTGTGGTATCGCTCGCGAGGCGGTAGAAATGGAAGGGACGAATGGGCGAATCAATCACCTTGCAAGTGTACTTGTC
>JAEEGF010381143.1_pt1 | contig 137402 bp, 115 predicted proteins | sample 9134171 | NCBI WGS metagenome assembly JAEEGF01 (sample SAMN16246542, study PRJNA631951) | gut metagenome | biome: gut microbiome; feature: rumen; material: AP-attached | host: Bos | place: Iran: Karaj | collected 2018-10 | reverse complement strand
AGATTGTCAAGCACATTTCTCTGGGATGGGACCTCTACCTCAAGGTAAAGGTTTCGCAAAGCGGAACCCATTACGGCAAGCCCTTCTTCGTTCCAGGATATGGCACCAACAAGTCTTTCCTGGGCTTCTCCTTCCGACTCTACTACGACATCTTCTAATACTTTTCCCATCCTATGCGCCCTCGCACCGCCAAACTCCTCATCTATATCGTAGCTGCCATCTGCATACTGGGCATTGCCATGCACCGACAGTCGTCCCAACGCGATGCCAGCAACGATCCCGGATACTTCACCCAGCTCGAAGGCACCGTTTTCCACACCGTCTATCACATCCAGTATGAGGGGAAGGATGATTATCATACCGACATCCAGCGACTCTTCAGCGAGTTCGACGGATCGTTGTCCATGTTCAACGACACCTCCCTCATCACACGCATCAATCAGGGAGACACTTCGGTCATCGTAAACGATTACGTCCGCACAGTCCTCGACAAATCACTCGAAGTAAGCCAGCTCACCCAAGGTGCATTCGACATCACGGTGGCCCCACTTGTTAATCTATGGGGCTTCGGATTCAAGAATGCGGAAGGTGTATCGCAGCACATCGTTGATTCAATCCTTCAGTTTGTCGGCTACGACAAGATACATCTCACAGCTGACGGACATGTCGTCAAGGATGATCCACGTGTCATCCTCGATGCCTCGTCGATTGCCAAGGGATATATGTGTGACGTAGTTGCCGACTTTCTGAAGAGCCTTGACATTCAAAATTTCATGGTCGAGATTGGCGGTGAAATTTCCTGTGCCGGCCACAATTCCAAAGGCAAGCTCTGGAGCGTTGGCATCAACGAGCCTATCGAGGATCCCTCGCAGACATCCAGTGCCCTGCGTGACATCATGCAGCTCACCGACTGCAGCATCGCCACATCGGGGAACTACCGCAACTACTACTACAAGGACGGACGTCGCTATGCCCACATCATCGACCCGCATACCGGCTATCCTGCCCAATACGACATCTTGTCGAGTACAGTTGTGGCCCCCAACTGCATCACCGCCGACGCCCTTGCCACATCGTTCATGGTTTTAGGAAGTCAGCGCGCTTTGCGCATCCTTGAAGCCGACAGCACTCTGATGGCCTATTTCATTTGCAGCTTCCCCGATTCCGACAGCTATCAGGTGATCTATTCGCCCAAGCTGAAGAACATGCTCGCCAGTCAAAAGAAATCCAACTGATATCAGTTCATATACTATGCAGAACAACTTCATTTCCATCACTGATCTGAGCCAGGACGACATCCTTAGCCTCCTGCACGATGCCGCCCGTTTCGAGGCCAACCCTACCCAGCATCTTCTCGATGGCAAGGTAGTGGCCACACTCTTCTTCGAGCCTTCTACACGTACACGACTCTCGTTCGAGACCGCTGCCAACCGACTCGGTGCACGTGTCATTGGCTTCAGCGACCCCAATTCCTCCTCCACCACCAAGGGCGAAACGCTTAAGGACACCATCAAGATGGTATCAAACTACGCCGACGTCATCGTCATGCGCCACTACCTTGAAGGTGCCGCACGCTATGCTTCCGAAGTTACTGATGTCCCCATCATCAATGCCGGTGATGGTGCCAACCAGCATCCCTCGCAGACGCTGCTTGACCTCTACTCCATCTGGAAGACACAAGGAACACTCCAGGACCTCGACATCACCATGGTTGGCGACCTGAAGTACGGACGCACCGTCCATTCCCTTGTCCAGGCACTCTCGTTCTTCAACCCACGGTTCCATTTCATCGCTCCCGACCTTCTGCGTATGCCTAATGGCTACCGCGATTTCTGCAACCGTCATAACCTCTACTTTGACGAAAGCGATGTCTTCGACGAGAAGGCCATCAACCAGACCGACATCCTCTACATGACACGCATCCAGAAGGAACGCTTCAGTGACCTTCGCGAATACGAGCAGGTGAAGAACATCTACACTTTGCGCAACGCCATGCTTGCCGGCACGAAGGACAACCTTCGTGTGCTCCATCCGCTTCCACGTGTCAACGAAATTGACTACGATGTAGATGACTCTCCCAAGGCTTATTATTTCCAGCAGGCCCAGAACGGACTCTATGCCCGAGAGGCCATCATTTGTCGAATGCTTAACATTGATCTGAAATGAGCGAGAAAAAAGAATTAGAAGTCAGTGCCATCAAGAATGGCACCGTCATCGACCATATCCCTGCCAACGTGACCTTCAAGATCGTACAGATCCTCGATCTGTACAACCATCCGGGCGCCATCACCATCGGAACGAACCTCGACTCCATTTCTTTGGGGAAGAAAGGCATCATCAAGATTGCCGACCGCTTTCTAACCGACGAAGAGATTGGTCGCCTGAGTGTCGTTTCTCCCGACGTTACGCTCAACATCATCAGGGACTACCAGATTGTCGAGAAGAAATACGTAAAGTACCCCAAGCAGATTATCGGAGTTGTGAAATGCTCCAATCCCAAGTGCATCACAAACCATCAGCCTGTGCCCACCAAGATGGAAGTCTTCGACATGAAGCAAAGGTCACTGCGCTGCGTCTATTGCGAACGCGTAATGCAGTACGGTGAAATAGACCTATTATAAAAAAGAAGGCCGTCTCACGACGACCATCTTCACTAACCTTAAATCTTATACCATGAAAAACACGTTGCAAAGATAGCGCTTATCTGCAAATGTAGCAAGAAAAAACAACATTTTTTTTATTTCATGTCTAAAAAATATGTTATATAGCATAAAATGACTACCCAAATTAGCAAAAAAAGACTGTCGCAACACTGCGACAGTCTCTATTTTGTGTCATTGCAAACTTATTTTGCGAGAGCGGCTTTAACCTGCTCGTTGGGAACCATCTCCTCCTCGAAGATGTAAGCACCTGTCTTAGGAGATTTAACCACACGGATGATCTTGCTGTATGTACGGCCTTCACCAGTCTGGAGAGTGGCCACTGCTTTCTTTGCCATAGTCTGTAAACTTTATTAAATACGATTCACAAATATAAAAATCCGTAGGATTACTTAATCTCCTTGTGGATGGTATAACGCTTGAGGAATGGGTTGTACTTCTTCAGCTCAAGACGCTCGGTTGTATTCTTGCGGTTCTTGGTGGTGATGTAACGCGACATACCAGCCACGCCGCTTGACTTCTGCTCGGTGCACTCAAGGATGACCTGCACACGGTTGCCCTTAACTTTCTTTGCCATAGTATTCTTGTAGCTTTAGATTATTCAATAACATAACCTGCATCCTTCAGGGCTGCAGTAATACCCTTCTTGTTGATGGTACGGATACCAGCGGCGCTCACCTTGAGATAGATATAATCATCAATCTCGGGAACATAGAACTTCTTTACCTGCAGGTTTACATTGAAGATACGCTTTGTGCGACGCTTTGAGTGTGAAACGTTATTTCCACTACCTGCCTTCTTACCAGTGATCTGACAAATCTTAGACATTGTTGTTCTTTTTTAATTTTTTGTAAATTTAATCTCCAACCGCCGAAAGGCGGATGGAAGCCACCTTTGCAAAAAAATCGGACTGGTTAATGGAAACCCTGACAGTCGGGCGGTCCTATTTTTTCGGGTTGTTAAAATTGTTGCGCAATGAGTTTCACCCCTCAAAACGCGGGTGCAAAGATACAAAAATTCACGCGTGTGCACAAATTATCCGCATCCTTTTTATTCATTTTGCTGCAATATTTCAATCAAAAGATTCAAAGCGGCATCTGCGCTTTGCAAAATAATAGCCTCTCTGCTCCCTTTGAAGTGATACGTTGTACTCACACATTGGTCTCTGCAAATAGCTGCAATGCACACAGTTCCGACTGGTTTACCAGGCTCGGCGCCTCCCGGTCCAGCGATACCAGTGGTAGCCACAGCGCAGTCGCTTTTCAGCAGACGAGCCACTCCCATCGCCATCTGTTGGGCAGTGCTTTCGCTCACCACTCCACCGACATTCACATCCACGCCCAATACCTCTTCCTTCACGCTGACTGCATAGCTCGTCACCGACCCTTTGAAATAGGCCGAAGAACCTGGTATTTGAGCAATCATTGAGGCAATAGTTCCTCCCGTCAACGACTCAGCCGCCGTAACAGTCAAACCCTGGTCTAACATCAACTTCTTCAATCGACGTCCCAACGTCGAGAACTTCCGTTCCTGTGATCCCTTGTATCTCATATTTTGAAATTTTTGCTCTGCAAAGGTACACCAATTATCCCATTTTACCAAAATAAAAACCGAATTATTATGATTTTCATCACATTTTATTCATAATCTCACCCTAATCTCCTCAAAAACAAAGAAAAATCGACTCATCAAATAAACCTTTACCATCAATATTCGTCAAAAAAGTGATTAAAGCTTAACGTGTATGTACATAAGCATGCACACGACGATGCTCTTTACGAAGGTCACAATAATCCACATCGATGAATCGCATTATCATTACTCTTCTCTTCACACTTTTCATCTGCTTCCAGCTCACAGGCCAGCAGCAAGGCGTTCCGTTTAACGGCATCGTCTCCGACATCTCCGGCACCCCCATTAAGGGTGCTCGCATCTATATCTCCAGAAGCCGAGTCGCTCGTTCCGACAAACAAGGTCGTTTTGGTCTGACCAATGTCGAACCCACCGACACTATCCATGTCTATTACAAAAAGCAGACCTACGACATCCCTGTCAGCGGTCGAAAAAGCCTGCGCATCCGCCTCGGCGACCAGCTGCAAGCTCAAGAAGACCAAGAGCTCGTCAACTGGGGTTACGGCTTCGTCAAGAAACGTGAGAGCCTGGAGATAAGCAGTGGCATCTCTGGAGAAGACCTGGTCAGATCCGGTTATACCAACATCACGATGGCACTCCAAGGACGTGTCCCCGGCCTCGTGGTCAATCAAACCGGCCGGCCAGGCCAGGATGCCGAGCTCAACATTCGCGGCACAAACAGCTTCTACGCTGACCAGACACCTCTCTTTGTTGTCGATGGCATAGTGGTCGAAAGCCTTGACTTCATCAGCGTGTACGATGTCGAACGCGTCGAAGTCCTCAAGGAGGCCTCTATCTATGGTTCCCGGGGTGCAAACGGAGCCATTCTTGTAACTACCAAAAAAGGACCCAAATAACCACTTGTCCCTTTTCCTATTATCTCGATTTCATAATTGAGTTATCCAACTCATTATACTCAAATCTGATAATTCGTCACATAAAAGACTACAAACATGACACATAAATCATTAACCTTCCTTTGCCTCCTAACCCTTCTCCTCGCCTTCCCCCTCGAAGCTCAGACTCTTCGCAACGCGAACAATGCTGCCATCGGCAAAGTTGAAAGTGACGGTGTGGTCCGAAACGCCAACAACGCCCGCATCGGCAAAGTCGAAAGCGACGGCACTGTCCGAAACGCCAACAATGCCCGCGTCGGCAAGATCGAAGACGACGGAACCATCCGAAACGCCAACAATGCCCGCGTCGGCAAGGTAGAATCCGATGGTACCGTCCGCAATGCAAACAACGCCACCATCGGCAAAGTCGAAAGTGACGGCACCGTCCGCAACGCCAACAACGCCACCATTGGTAAGGCTGAAGGTGTCAATCGAAAAATTGCAGCCGTCCTTTTCTTTATGAATCTCCTCGAATAAACTATCACAACCCATGACTTACAAAAACATTCTCCTGGCACTCCTCGTAGCCCTCCTTGCCGCTTGCAACAGTGAAAAGCGGCCATCCCGCCCTGAGTTCGACCCCAACTATCCCGATGTTCACGATCCCGTCCTCGCCGTAGGGGAAGACGGCCGCTATTACATCTTCTCGACCGGGGTTGGTGTCAGCGTGATGTCTTCTGCCGACCTTAAGACATGGCGTCAGGAAAAACCCGTCTTCGACCGAGAAGAGATTCCACAATGGGCCAAAGACACTGTGCCTGGCTATTGGGGACACACTTGGGCCCCAGATATCAGTTATCGCAACGGGAAATGGCACCTCTACTACTCCTGCTCCACCTTCGGAAGAAACGGAAGTGCCATCGGACTCGCCATCAACAAGACTCTCGACCCTGCCTCGCCGGACTTCCATTGGATCGACCAAGGTCCCATTGTCGTTTCACATCCTGACATCGACAACTGGAATGCTATCGATCCCAACCTCTGCGAAAACTATTTTGTTTGGGGGTCTTTCTGGGATGGCATTCAGCTCCAGCAACTCGATTCCGACCTCAAGACTCGTCTTGGAGAACCCGTTACCATCGCTCGTCGCATCGACCGCCATCGTGAACTCAGCGAGATACCTGTTACCATTGAAGGAAAGGACACTATCAAGGCAGGTGACAACGCCATCGAAGGACCTTTCATTTTCAAGCGCGGCGACTGGTACTACCTCCTTGTGAGCCTCGATTACTGCTGCCGAGGCAAGAACTCCACCTACAAAACCGCTTACGGCCGCAGTCCCTCCATCATGGGCCCCTATCTCGACCGTGAAGGAAAAGACCTCGCCTATGGCGGCGGCACACTTCTCGTCGGCCCCGACGATCGCTACTATGGCGTCGGACACTGCTCCGCCTATCAGCTCCCCGACGGCCAATGGTACTTCATCTCCCACGCCTACGATTCCGAGTTCGGTGCTCGTGCCAAACTCTTCATCCGTAAAATGCAATTCGACTCCAATGGATGGTTCACACTCGAATAATTCACAAAACCGACCCCAGCTGCTTACTTTAAGGCAGTTGGGGTCGGTTTTGTGACACAGAGATAATTGCCCATATCGAAGCATAAATAACAAAGATATCGAATATAGCGAGTTGATATAACTCCTTTTATTTATCAATCTATATTATTTACGTATCTTTTTAGACAATTTGAGTCCGAAAAACTATTTTTATTTGCACAAATAAATAATAATGATTATATTTGCACCCCAAAAAGAATCTTTTTTTATTTGATGTCAAGTAAATCTACAATTGAGATAATACTCTCATAGAAAAGCTGACATCAAATAAAAAGCTCCTTATTATATAAAAAGGAATAAATGAATACTTTATTCGCAAGCAATCTATATGATATTTAATTCTTTTCAATTTATATGGGTTTGCCCATTGTTATTCGCAACTTATTACATGATTCTATCTTTCAAGAATCGTGCTAAGCATATCTATAGATTAGAAAACCTATTTCTCATTCTTGTTTCTTACCTTTTATATATACAATGGAAACCTATATATGCATTTGTTCTCCTCGGAATTACTGCAACAACATATTTCATTGCGATTCTTATTGAAAAGGAAAGAATACAGAAAAGGAAAAGATATCTGTTCTTTACAGGTGCAAGCCTGTCTTTATTCCCTTTGTTTTCGTTTAAATATCTCAATTTCTTTAATGAAATCATCACTGCTTTGATAAAATATTCAGGATTCAATCTACAATTGCCAGGATTGAACTGGGCACTACCAATAGGTATATCATTTTATACATTGCAGGCTATCGGATACCTTTATGACGTATATAAAGAACGAATTAAAGCAGAAAGCAACTGGTGGGATTATATGCTGTTCGTATGTTTTTTCCCTCAGATTGTAGCGGGTCCAATCAACAAGGCAGCTAAACTCCTACCGCAAATCAAAGCACAAAGGTTTTTTTCCTATAATCAAGTAGTTCAAGGGTGTAGATGGCTCCTATGGGGCATGTTCCTTAAAGTTGTAATGGCAGACCGAATAGGACTTCAAGCAAATACGATTCTGAATAGTTACGAATATCTAAGCGGAGGCACTTGTTTAAAGGGAATAGTATTATATACTTTCCAAATCTATGGTGACTTCGCCGGGTATTCATTTATGGCTTTCGGTGTCGGCAAAATATTCGGCTTTGATTTGATCAATAATTTTAATAGGCCTTATTTTTCTCAAAGTATCACAGAATTTTGGCATCGTTGGCATATATCACTTTCTACATGGCTGAAAGATTATATCTATATTCCATTAGGAGGAAGTCGATGCAGTCGAATACGAAATTATTGGAACATCATCCTGACATTCCTTGTTAGTGGAATTTGGCATGGGGCTAACTGGACATTCATCGTATGGGGTCTAATTCATGGTGCTCTACAAGTCATTGAAAAAGCTCTTGGGCTGCAACGCGGATCGAATACTGGGATAGTCAAACTTGTGAGAATCGTTTGTGTTTTTATTGCTATTAATTTGGCATGGGTCTTTTTTAGAATGCCATCTGTTAATGATGCTTTTTTATTTATAAAAAGAATATTTTTATGGGATCCTGGTGCGACTGTAAACATTCCTCCAGCTAAGTTATTGCTTGTTTATTTAGGAATTGGTATGACGATTCTACATGATTCTATAGATGAAGTCAATTCGAAAGATTTGACCATATTATCAAACCGATTTGGCATCTTACGTTGGACAGCATACATATTACTTATTATATTGATATTATCTTGTGGCGTTTTTGATGCAAGCCAATTCATTTATGCTAAATTTTGAATTATGAAGAAGTTTGTAATAAAAGCTCTGTTTCTTGCAGCTATCATCTTGTGCATAGATTCACTTTTTGGTGCTGCTATGCAACAGATACTATATCATACCGAGAAAGGAGATTGGGGAAGAAACAACTATATCACGAATGAACTAAAAAGTGATATAATTATCTTAGGTTCCTCTCGTGCCATTCATCATTATGACCCAAAGATCTTTTCAGATTCTTTAGGTCTTTCATGCTATAATTGTGGGGAAGACGGGATGGGCATTATAACAATGTATGCTCGCTATAAACTAATCTGCCAACGGCAAATTCCGAAAATAGTTATATATGAGTTTTTACCGGGATTTGACTACGAAGAAGAAGACGACTCCAGATATTTAAGGTTTCTTAGGCCATTGCCTCATAACACGATAACCGATTCTATCATATATAATGTATCATCTTTAGAGAAATTTAAACTAATATCAAGACTGTATGCATACAACTCCTTTTTTATTGATATTATTTCTCAGAGATATTCTAAATCAACATCAATCGCTAAAGATTATACATACGCTGCTTTGAATGGTGAAATGAATTATCAGCCCAATTTGAATAATGAAGGCATAGATGCCCCAAAAGCAGATAGCCTAAAACTAAAATACATGGAAAAACTAATCCATGACTGCAAAGAGAATGGGACACAACTCATTTTTGTGACATCACCGATCTATTTGGGATTATGGAACACTTCGTTTGATTGGCTTAATCAAGTATGCGAAGAAAACAATATCGCTTACTATAATCATTTCTTGGATACAATTTATTATGAAAAACCTCATTTGTTTACTGATTCATATCATTTAAATAAACGAGGAGCCGAGTCTTTCTCTCAGCTCCTCTCCCAAGAAATAAAAAGTGGTTCTAAAATGTGGAGAAATGAATAGGTCCTATACTTTCTACCTTTTTATTCCTATTTTGCTTATGATCCTTATTCTACATAGTTCTATAGATGCACATACAAAATAAATAATAATCGGCAATATAAAAAGCAAAATTATATAGTGAATTCCATGATAATTTGATATACCAATGACTTCACAGAATCTGACCCAAATATAGGGACTCAAATGTATAAGATAAACAGCTAAACACGGCTTTGCCCAATAATTGACAAATTGGGACTGGAAATTCATTCCCAAAAATGACAAGAATAAACAAATAGATCCTACAAATACAAAAATCGTATTATAAGAAATCCAAGAACTGAATTCAAATCCAAATAAGCAGGACAACGAAAACTGTAATATAAACAATATAATTGAAGTCAAAACATATAAACTCAAATAAAAAGAAGAAGATTTCTTTTGATTATTATAAATATTCAAATAACGCCCCAAAAAATATAAATAACAAAAATTGACTATGCCAAATCCCGCATCACCAATAAACTGCGCCGTATTGAACAAATAGCTCAAGGTTGGCCAAAAATAAACTATAGCAAAACCCACAACAAGTAGTCGTCTATATGTTTGCTTGTCAAAATTCTTAATAAACAAATTAAGCCAAGGTGAAATAACATATAAAACTAAATAACAAGTAACAAACCAATATTGTTTCGTTAATATAGGGAAAAAAGCTATAAAATCCTTTTGAATTGCAAATGTATGCCATCCTAACAAAACAGACACGGCCAATAGGGAAACAGAATAAAAGAAAGTTTGCAGCACCAATTCCAATAATCGCACTTTCTTAAAATTTAGTCCGAAATAGCCAGAAATTAAGATAAAAGTATTGACAGATACGCTCGTAAAACTTAGGCCAAAGAGCCGAATTATCTCGTCGCTGTCTGTTAAACAAATTGCTTTTGAATGCCTTGAAATAACATGACCTGTAATGATTAGGATCATGCATACAATACGAAGAAGTTCTAAATTAGAAAGTCTTTGGTTTGCCATAAAACTTATGATTAAATTTGTCTGTACTGCAATAATCCGAAATAACTTAATTACTCTACAGTCACACTTTTCGCCAAATTTCTTGGCTGATCGACATTTAATCCCTTAGCGACAGCCACGTGATACGAAAGCAACTGAAGCGGGATGACGGAAATCAACGGAGTCAAGCAAGATAATGTCTCTGGCACTTCAATATAATCACCCACCATTGATTTCACAAGCTCATCCCCCTCATTGATGACAGCGAGAATACGGCCACGACGACTGATAACCTCTTGCAGGTTGGAAATAACCTTTTGATAACGTTTGTGATGATTGGTCAAGAAGACCACTGGCATCTCCTCGTCAATCAAGGCAATCGGGCCGTGCTTCATCTCAGCCGCAGGATAACCTTCAGCATGAATATAGGATATCTCCTTGAGTTTCAAAGCACCTTCCAAAGCAACAGGATAATTATACCCGCGACCCAAATAGAGGAAGTTGCGCGCATATGTAAATGTCAAGGCGATGCGCTTGATCTTATCATTCTGCTCGAGGACCTTTTCAATTTTGGAAGGTATTACCATCAATTCGCGAATCGTCTCTTGATAGACATCTTGCTCAACAGTTCCTTTCGCCATACCAAGCGCAAGAGCGAACAAAGTCAACACTACAACCTGTCCAGTAAAAGCTTTGGTCGAAGCCACACCGATCTCTGGCCCCACATGAATATAGGTACCAGTATGTGCCTCTCTGGCAATAGAACTGCCGACACCATTCACAATACCATAAATCAACGCTCCTTGTTGTTTTGCCAGTTGTATAGCCGCCAGGGTATCTGCCGTCTCGCCGGATTGGCTAATAGGAATAACTACATCATCAGGCTCAATGACAGGATCGGAATAACGGAATTCCGAAGCATACGCCACTTCGACAGGAATACGACAGAAATGCTCAATCAACTGCTTGCCAATTAAGCCAGCATGCCAGGATGTTCCACATGAGACGATGATAATACGACGGGCACGCAGCAATTTACGACGATTGAGAGTAACAGCCGAAAGTACAACTTGAAGAAGTGGCTCACGCTTGCCCTCGGAAGAATAGGGAGACTCCACAATACGACCACGCATACAGTCCTTCAATACATTGGGCTGATCGAATATTTCCTTCAGCATAAAATGAGGATACCCCTCATGATCCAACATAGAAAGATCGACATTGACCTCCTTCACCTCTGCCTCAGCACGGTCGCCATTGAGATTAAAAACTTCGAGAGGTTTTCCTCGTTCAATGACAGCAACCTCTTCATCCTTCAGATACACAATCTGCTTGGTATATTCTGCAATCGGCGACGCATCGCTGGCCATGAAGAATTCGGAGTTATCTTCCACCACGCCAACAGCCAACGGACTGGATTTACGAGCAGCAACAATCTTATTAGGTTCACGGCGATCAACTACCGCAATAGCATATGCACCATACACCAGACGAAGAGCCCTACGAACTGCTTCATCCAAGTTCAATTCTTTTTCTCCAAGGGTAACCGGCAACGTTTTCACATATTCTATCAATTGTACCAGAACCTCTGTATCCGTTTCACTTTGAAATACAAAACCACGCTTCTTCAATTGTTGACGAAGCGTACCATAATTCTCAATGATACCATTGTGGACCAAGGTAAGGTTTCCGGACTGCGAAAGATGCGGATGGGCATTTGCCTCGCTGGGTGCACCGTGCGTAGCCCAACGTGTATGAGCAATGCCCAAGGTTCCAGTCTTGTCCTTGTCTTTGGCCACATTCTCAAGGTCGCTCACCTTGCCTTTTGCCTTATAGATATTCAATCGATAATTTCCATCACTTCCAGAAATAAGCGCACATCCCGCACTATCATACCCACGGTACTCCAACCGATGTAGTCCCTTGATCAGAATCGGATAAGCCTCACGAGCCCCAATATAACCAACAATTCCGCACATAACAGTTCAAAGATTTATTAAATGAAACAAATATGGCGCAAATATAATTCATTAAAATGAATAATTCCACAAACAAAATAAATAAAATTTCTACAAAAACCAATATTTTTCTATCTTTTTTCCATTTGCAACCCACACTTTACAGAAAAAAGTCCAACTGACAGATTAATCAATTGGACTTCCCTTTCGAAGAAAAACAAATTCTATCGCTAAAGACTTATAATAAGCCTATCTTCCAAATTCTATATGACCAGAATATGAAATACGTTCTCGCTGTCTAGCACGAACGTCAACTGTAGAATTGCCGTTATCGATCACTTCTATCGTATAGAAATACGTATCTTCTTCATTAGATACCCCGATTTCAATGTGCCGTTGTCCATTTCTCTTCATGAACTCCTGATAACTTCCAATCGGTGCTGTGAAATTGAGGCCCTTACCGCCGCCATAGGGCACATTGTAGGCACGACCGAAATAAGGCAAATATGATACCAATGTATCATTCCTCACTTCGACCGAATAGCCAAACGAGACATGTCTGCTGCTACCCCTCATCGGATACATTCTGTCTATGGCTATCTTGTAATCTCGATTATTGAGCGCATTTGTCACATTAGCGGACAACTCTGCCATCTGAGCTGCCATCTCCTCAGATGTAGCACATCCAGAGAGTAGGATTGCTGCAGAGATAGCGACTAAAATCAAAAGAATTACTCTCTTCATATTACGACGTTCTTCTTATAGCACTTCAAACAAAAAGGAAAAGTATTATGCTAGAAGGAAAAAAAATTAATAAATCCGTTCATTGTATTTCCTTGCCTCTTCCCATTTCTTATCACGTTTTTTCTTATCTTTGCGGAACTGTTCGTTTGCCTTCTTCACTTCCTCATTATGTTTCTTGATCTTTTCGTTCTTTGTCGCACGTTGTTTAGCTGCCTCTTTTCGCGCCTTTTCGATTCGTTTGCGTTCCTCTTTAATAACCTTTTCGCGATCATCCTCAGTATATCTTGGTGCCAAATCAGAATAAGTATCAGTTGTCAGTCGAACCCTCCGCTTGTCATTACGGTCATAGATATGGTAAACCAAACCCGTGTGAAATTTCATAAACCCACTGACGGAAGCGCTCTCCTCTACTCCATCATAACGGCTCTCAGTCATATTATAACTTACTTCCAAAGTCCAATCCCAATGAGAAGAGAAACGATAGGCCGTCATCACACCTGTATGAAACGACCAACAGGTCTTGTCATGATAATCCACAGGATATTGGTCCCAATCCCTCAATTTCATATCGAAATGTATTGCTTCGATTATGCCAGGACCCGCAAACAACATAACATCGAAGGTTTGACGATGTCTACGCTTGGGGGCAAATAGCGGAGACAAGTTAAACAAGCCATCAGCATAAGCATTCATGATATAAAATCGATAGAATGCATCATATTCCGGATAAAGATTTATCGTGGCATCATCTGGTTGACCAGTCTGAATTCCTATTGAACCACCAACTCTCAGCCCGAAATATTTAGTAAGAAAAGTTCCTACTTGAAAGTCTCCGCAAGGGAAATTCTTTCTGAAGTTTCCACTTGCTGCATTATCTGCAAATGAATAGGTTGTACCTCCAGACGCTCCAATAAACCAGTCCATTCTGATTGGCACATCGGCTGCTTTCCACCCATCCTGTTGACCGAAAGATGTCTCAAATGACATCGTAATAAAAGATAGAATAAACAGTATCTTTTTCATCTTATTAATAATGATATTACGTGCTTTTAAGCACCTCATCATAAAACTCATATAAACATTTCCTTACATAGCTCTGCTCAAATCGTTCACCAATTGAAGGGCGAGCATTTTTGGCCATAAATTCACGTTCCATATCATGAGTAATCATCCATGCCATAGCCTTCTGCAATGCAACAGCATCATGAGAAGGTATTATTATTCCAGTTGCTTTCCGACTATCTCTTTCATATGGGATGATAATCTCTCGTGAGCCATTGATATCGGTCACAATAGATGGTAATCCTAACGCACCGGCTTCGAGCACAGTATTGGGGAATCCCTCTCGATAACTTGGAAAAACAAAGCAATCACATGCTACATACCATGCCAAAAGGTCGTTGCCATATTGAGGCCCAACAGCTTCAATTTCTGGCATTGAATCAATAGCTTGTTTCGACTCAGCAGAAATAGGGTCTAAATCATCCTCGTATCTTCCAACGAGGACCAATCTCAGTTTTTTTGAATAATCCTGTGTAAGCAAAGCCCTAAAAGCCTGGACAAGTTCATTGATGCCCTTGTCTCCCACTATTCTTCCCACGAACACAAAGGTGAAAACGTTCTCCTTTTTCAACGAAGGAATCTTTTCCATCACTTCTGGCCTACGAGAAAAATGCGTCATATCCACCCCCTTCACATTTCCATAGCCCAAAACCCTCATCGGTTTCTTGGTGATGCCATTATTCTTTAAGTCATTTAGCACCCCTTGACCTTCTGGTATCACATGAGTGGCACAGGCACAAGTCAACCAATCGGTTGCCATCAGTACCTTCTTGGTCACACCTATAGCCGTTGGGAAAACCAATCCCGTAAATGTATGCACTCTGATAGGTACTCTCGTGAACCAAGAGGCCATCATGCATAATAATCCCGCTTTAGGCGTCATAGAGTGTACCATATCAGGCTTTTCCTTGTGAAACACTCTAATCAAACGGATTAAAGAAATAAAATCTTTCAAAGGAGCAATATGCCGCTCCATGGGGACACCAATTGTACGAACCTCTTCTCTTGCACCAAGAGTGGCAAGATATTTATCGGGAGAAGATATAGCCACCACTTCGTAGCCCTGCTTCTTCAATTCAGATAAAAGCCCGAAACAAAAGGTATTCAAAGATGCTCCGATTGTCGAAGCTCGAATAATCTTTTTTTTCATTTTAGTTATGTCCATTGAATGCGGACATCGTTGCTCGACCTTCCTGGGAAATACCTTCGCGCCTTAATACTCCTTTGATAGTTAAGAGAACAACCTTCAAATCTGTTTTTAACGACACATGGTCAACATACCATACATCGTATTTGAACTTTTCTGTCCATGATAACGAGTTTCTTCCATGGCACTGAGCCCATCCGGTTATTCCTGGACGAACTTCATGGCGTCGCATTTGTTCTGGACTGTATAAAGGCAAATATTGAACAAGCAAAGGTCGAGGACCGATGAAGGACATGTTGCCCTTGAGCACATTCCATAGTTGGGGTAACTCATCAATGCTCAAACTTCTCACTATTCGTCCGACACGTGTCAATCTTTCAGCATCAGGAAGTAATTTACCTTCATGATCTCTCTCGTCTGTCATGGTTTTGAATTTCCAGATCTTAAAGATAACCCCATTACGACCAGGCCTTTCTTGGCAAAAAAAGGCACCAGCACCTTTATTAGCAAAATGTAAACATATTGCGATAATCAAAAGAGGACCTGAAAGAATGACTAGAGCAAAAAAGGAAATAGTGAAATCAAATAAACGCTTAAAAAATGATTTATACATGAATGATGCCCAAACTAATCCATAAAAGCTAAAATATCGCCCAAGGTAGTAAACTGCAAAATTTGCTCTCCTGTGAGCTTCTTGTCAAACTCATCGTCCATCAAGACAATCAACGACAGTTTTGACATAGAATCCCAAGGTTCAAACTGATCCAATTTCTGTTCTGCTACAATTTCCTCAGGTTCAACTTCAAAAAGATCAGCCAGCAATTCAATTTTTTTAGTTAATTCCATACTCAAATAAAGATTAATTGTAAAACAAATAAACGAATTAGAATGAGACGCCACCCATCCTGATAGAAGTGCCAGTGATAGTATGAGTAGCATCGCTCAAAAGAAAAGCAATAGTATTTGCCACTTCTCGCGGTTCAGTAACACCGAGAGGAAGCTCCTCTGGTATTTGGCCAAGGGCAAGATTCAGATCTCTTGCTTTAGCTGCCATGGGTGTATTCACTTCAGCTGGCATAATACTATTGATACGTATGCGTTTTGGAGCAAGCTCTTGAGCCATGCATCGCACAAAAGCATCGACAGCTGCTTTGCTCACGCAGTACTCGGTCTTTGCTTTATAGCCTCTAATGCTACTAATGCTGGACATAACGACAATACTACCCCCTTCCTTCATATAGTTTTTTCTGGTGAAAAGGCGGGTTAACTCTACGAAACTATAAAAGTTCACATCCATCACCTTCTGAAAACCTTCAGCCTTCAAGACGTTTAAAGGTTTACGACTACTAAGTCCAGCGCAATGAACCAAACCATCAATCGATCCGACCTCTTCGATAATATCCTTTACAAGAGTTGAGAATGAATCAAATTCCGTCAGATTGCATATTTTAGTTATATGCCCTTCACTTTGCATAGAAAGTAACGTATCATTTAATCCTTGATCATTCATGTCAAGAATGACAAGCCTTGCACCTTGTTGACTTAAAACAATAGATGTTTCTCGTCCGATACCAGAACCGGCACCAGTGACAATGAATACTTTACCCTTGAGGTTAATTATATCATTCATCTAAGTAGTATAAATGTTCGCGAAAATATGAAATAAAAATGGCCATTTACAAATTATACTTCATCAATTCATAAACAGGATTATCAAAGGATTGAAACATATCATGTCCTGCGGGACAATTCATTTCAATAAGGTCAAATCCTTTAGGCGTAATAGCAATATCCCATCCAACATATCTGGCAGAAGGAAATATCTTGGTTAAAGAAATAATATACTGTTTTAGTTCTTCAAAGTGTGGCAGCTTGAATCCAATCATTTGCACGTTACTTCCAGGGTGATAAGTATATAGTCGGTTTTTCTTATCTCTACCATACATGTTACATATGCCTGTCTCGATATCGAAGTTATAGCCGACACCACCAGAACCCCAATTATCTACATGAGAACCAGGAGCACCCACACGAAGTATAATACTAACAATTTTCGGCAAACCGTTTTTTAATATCAAGGTAGTAGCTCTCACTGTATTCAAAGAAGAAGGATTGATAACTTCTAATTCACGACAGTTTACAACCTTTTCCTCTACGACATACGAGATAGATCTTCTATTTTCTAATAGTTCTTTATACTCTGACGAATCAATTCCCTCAATCTTGAGAACCCCTTTTCCTTGTTCGCCATTTATAGGTTTAGCTATAACTACACTATACTTCTGCACAAAATCACTCACCAAACAAGTAGGTGTGGCTTGATTAATTTCAATCCAGTTACGTTTTATATACGGACTAAATGTTCGATATTCCTCTACCTTACCTTTAACACCCTGCATACCTGCACCGAAACGCTTTTGCAATCGGAAATAACGAAAAATAGTAAGATAGCGATTGCGCTCTCGTGCACTTTTCTTATGGAACTCAAAACGAACATAATCTATAGGTCTTGCCCCATATCGCAGCAAACACCACGCCATATCAAGTTTCCACAGAAATAAACACCCTCCACAACTATCTTTTAAAATTCGCGATTGCTCATCTAATTCAAGAACTGCTTGCTGAAAACGGCTGATGAGAGTCATATATTATTTTTCTTTCAGTTTCTGAATCAAGTTCCAAATAGACTCGACAGAATTGAAATTATCTGGATCAAGTTCATTGATCCGTATTTGTACTCCAAACTGATCGTCGATTTCAGAGATGATAGACACAACATCAAATGAATCAAGAATACCCTCATCAATCAATGCTGTTTCGTTCTCGAAGTCCACATCGGGACGCACATTTTTAAGAAGTTCCAATAATTGTTCCATAACTAAAATTATTTAGTAATTAACATTGACAAAGACGATTTATTGACATATTTAAATCCTTTGTTCTGATACATTCTAACAGCTGGTTCATTATTTACCAGAACCCATAACATATAACGGCTCTTTTCGTCCACATGGTTAAACTCAACAAAGGCATCAAGAAGAGTCCGTCCAATGCCCTTACCTCTGAATGCCGATTTCACAGCCACATGAGACACCCATGATACACCACGTTCGATTGTCTGATGTAATGCTCCTGCAAAATGGTTCTCTCCATCTGTCGCTATCCAAATGTCTCCATCAGCGAATAATTGCGGAATCATTGAATCGGAAATGTAATCCCCGGAATATGGATCGAAAGTGGCATTGAACAACTCGCAAGCCATATGAACTTCATCCAAAGAAATTGCCTTACGAACGACAAAGTCGGTATTGGCGGATGGCAAGAGATCTCTATAAATACCACAATACAAATAACGCGTGAGGTGTGGCTTAAAGCCGCATTTGACCAAATAATCTATTTCGGGATCAGGAATACGACTATTCCCCCGATAAATAATCTCAGTGACATAATTCTCCTGTTCATCAAAGGAGAACAACTCAGAGAGGTCGTTCAAATAATAATAAACCCTCCAGCACTTATCCTTACGTAAGAATAAAAAGGCATTCTCTTTTTGACAACACTCGAAAAGGCATTCCTTAGGAAGAAGATCAACCACTTCAGCATAAAGGTAATCATTAGATATACACCCTTTACGCCTATACGTATCTATTATTTCTTGATAACGGGATAATTCTTTAATAATTTCCAGTTTCATACATCCGCTTCAATTCTATACGATCTATTTTATCGTTCATATTGTAAGGCATCTTCTTAAGGTGGATGATGACTTCCGGGAACATATAAATGGGTATTATGTCCTTCACGTAGCTGATGATATCCAATTCAAGCCCACTTGCAGTAGTATAAAAAAGAGCTATTTTATCGTTAGGCTGATCAAACACACAAACAGCATTCGTAACTCCAGATATAGAATTGACAGCTACCTCTATTTCCCCCAGCTCTATACGATTTCCCTTATGCTTTACCTGAAAATCCTTACGTGAGACGAATTCTAACTCTCCACGCTCATTGTATTTCACAATATCTCCTGTACGGTAGATTTTATCTTCATATAGATTATGTAATGGATTCTGGACAAATACTTCCTGAGTTTTTTCTTTATTATTATAATAACCAAGAGCCACACCAGAACCGCGGACACAAAGTTCACCTGGTTCACCAATTTTGACTAGCTTATTATCTTCGTTAAATACCAATACCTGTTTGTTGTGACAGGCATGTCCAATAGGAATAAATTCCCAATCCTGAAATTCCCGGTCCACTTCATAATAAGTGCAATCCACTGTAATTTCTGTAGGGCCATAAAGGTTTACAAATTTTACATTCGGGAGCTTTTGCATCCATACCTTCAGCTGCTTAGCCGGCATTGCCTCTCCTGCGAAAGTAACAAGACGCAGATGTTCGGGCAAAGCAACACTCAATATATCACTGTTCCCGACAAGGACAAGAGCTGAAGTTGCCCATAAAATTGCTGTTATCTTGCGTTCATTGAGGAATGGGATAAGTGTCTTAGGGAAGGTGAAATATTTTTTCCCTATAATATTCATTGTAGCTCCTGTTTTCAAGCAAACGCAAATATCCTTTACAGAACCATCGAAATAAAAGGGAGTCTGGTTTCCAAGAGCGTCCTGACTAGAGAAACCGAAAGTATCGACTAGCCAGTCGGCTAAATCGATCATTCCTCGATGACTTACAACAACACCTTTGGGCACACCAGTAGAACCACTTGTAAAGATACAATAGACGGGGTCCTTATCAATCTGTTGATTTCGAATCTTTTCCAAAAGAGGAGCATCTGCCTTTGTTGCTATCGCATCATTATAACTCAGTCTAATACCTTGATAATCGATTTGGTCAAGAATAGCATCATCCTTAACGGTGACAGTAACTGCAGCAACAGGATTAAGAACTTCTACTATTCGTTTTACTCGTTGTCCTGGCATCCTGCAATCTATTGGCACATAAAAATTACCACTTTCAATGGTTCCCAAGAATCCGACAAGACCTTCTATCTTACGATCGACAAACACCAATATCGGCTTTCGAAGAGCCATATCAGTCATTTGGCATATAGCAGTACCTATACTTCGAGCGTACTGGTTCCACAGACTGAAGGACAAAGAATTTTTATCGTCGGCTATGGCAATCTTTTCCGGGTATTTGGCAGACGATTGCTCCAAATATGAAAGGATATTTGTAATCATTATTTCTCGTAGAGTTGATTGGGGTTCGTAATAAGGCCACTTTCATAGATGGTATCATCTTCAAAAATAGGTAATATATCATCTGTATTAATCTCAAACGAAGTGGCACCAAGCGAGATACCTATGCCAAAACCACAAGCCATCACCTTGATTGTTTTATGATCTTCACTTCTGCCATAACGATCACAAAGTGAAAGAATAGCAGAAGCCCCACTTGTGTTGCCATATCGATCAAGTGTAATGGGCATTTTATCAAAATCTATTTTTGTTTTCTTAGCTATCTGCTTTAGGATATAAAGGTTAGCCTGATGAAAAGCGAAACAGTCATAATCCTCACTGCCAGTTTCTGTAAACTTCCAAAAATCTTTAATCAATCGTGGTACATCGAAGATGGTGAATGTGAACACAGAAGTTCCCTGAATAAATGAATTCATCAACGAACGGGGATTCCCGTCCAAACATTGAACGACCTCTTCACTGGCATGAAGATTGCGATAACCTCCACCAGGAATAATCATATACTTGAATCCACTTCCGTCACTACGGATTAAAGCATTAATCTGATTCTGCTCATTGTCGGTTTTTTCCAACAACATTACAGCACCAGCTTCACCAAACAGCATGGCTGATGAACGATCCTCGGGATAAACAGACTTGCCGGCCGTGTCTCCCACAAAAAGCAATGCTTTCTGAATGTCACTGGTATTCATGATGCTGGCTACTGTCTGCATTCCTACCACCAGTGAGGAACATCCTAATGATATGTCGAAACACACTGCTTCCTTGGGTATGCCAAGTCTGTGCTGCAGAACAAAAGCCGTCGATGGACGACGATAGTCAGGGCTATGGCTTGAAAAAATGAGCGCACCAATTTCGTCGGGAGCCACACATTTCTTCTCCAGCAATTCTGAAGCCGCCCTAAAGCCCAAGTCGCTACATGTCTGATGCTCCGAAGTGCGTCGCGAAGCTCTCACACCTGTCATTTCCATAAACTTGTCCACTTCTTCATTACCGAACAAAGACTTATAGGATTCTGTTTTCACTTCTTTACTGGGAACAGCACAAGCGACCCCACCGACACGAATATTTGCAAATTGAAAAAAGGCCATAATCTACAATTAAAAATCTAACTTCTTAGCAGGATTGCCAAAAACCTTGGTCCCTGACTTCACATTAGTAATGACTACACTACCTATACCTACAGTAGCATAGTCGCCTATCTTTTTTGAGGGAGCTACCAATACTCCACAACCCATATAAACATTCCGTCCTACTTGCACATGTCCGTTAAGGGCACATTTCCCACTGAGTGTTGAGAAGTCTCCGACAGAAGCATCATGAGCTACACTTGAACCAAGCACAGAGACAAATTGTCCAATAGTCGCATTAGAACTGATAACACTGTAGGGAGTGATTATTGCTCCTTCACCTATTATACAATGAGGATTAATCCTCGCGGTAGGATGAATAAGTGTCGCAAATTTGGCACCACGAGCCAATAAGGACTCTACAACTTTCTGCTTAATATCTGGGAATGCCAAAGCACAGACAAATACCTCGGTTTCCATAGGCTTCCAGTCTTGTATCGTTCCCAAAATAGGATAATCACAAGGACAACCCTCCAAAGCATTCGGATTATCATCGATGAAACCTTTTATCTGCCATATAGGATTGACAGAATTAATCTCTTCGACATACCACAGTATTTCTCGTCCAAAACCGCTGGCTCCTACAATTATTAAATCTTTCATGTTCTTATTACCAACAAAAACAGTAAAACGCAACTATCTCAACAAATAAAAAACACTCTATTTGTTAATCCATTTTGAAAGTTTCACAGGATGAATAAACAACTGATTATCAGGAAAGTTTTTAATCATATCAGCTAGATTACAATATTTTTTCTCCAATTGGATATAATTATATTCGTCAGAATAGTAAAACGGCCCTGCACCGTTCCAATATGCCCTACCTTTCCGTTTCATATACTTCTCAACCTGGACGGGGTTAATTGATGACAATGCAAGAGCCGTTGGGATTGCCACCTCTGCAAACAATAATGTCGAAGCAAAGACACCACAATAATGAGCGAACTTTTTAATTGAATCCGATGATACTAAAAGAATATCGGAATATGAACCGACCACTGGATAAGGTAGTTCAAAAGTAGTCCTGAATGGATGACGAATTTTAGTCAATACCCGTAATAACAATCTTGCTTTGTTTCCCAAAGAATTTATATTCAATGAAAAATCACCAAATACCTCCTTTCGAGACAGTGGTCGGATCTCCACCCCGTGTCTTTTCAATTGCAATATTGCTTCCTTTTTTGATGGTATTTCATTGGATACTTCGACGTATTTTTGTTTTTGAAAATAGAATACCGCAGAAAGCGTACCTATCCAAAAAGATCCCATGTCTTGCAGCGGGCGTAGTTCTGAAATATAAGATTGCCCATCCTTCACTTCAAAATAATCGCGGTAATTATGCTCGTTTATATTGGGATGGATAATCATGTCATCAGCGACAAACAAGTAATGTTTGTATTCATTCTTTACAAAGACTTTCGCAGCTTGAGCAATATACCCTTGAAAAAATATACTACGACCATAAACAGGAATAACATTCTCCATCTCCCCATCATAAAACGGCATAAGATAATAACGATTGGAAAATCGCTCTCTATATAATTCCTCTAGTATGGGAAGATTCTTATCGTATCGATGATTAAAGACTACTATCAAACAGACATCGACCATTATCAAACTTTTTATACGTTATATAGTTCTTCAAGTATTCTCAAATTATTTTTTACATCAAAACCAGCTTGAGCAACTACTCTACAATAGCCTCCCCTTTCCTTCCTTAGCTTAAGTTTCTGAATTTGTAATGCCCAATCGCTTGCTTTTTCATTAAGAGACACTTTTGTAACTAAATCTGTCACACAAGCTTCGTCTGGTATAGCATTAGAAAACACACAAGGGAGACCTGCTGCTTGTGCCTCCACCCCCACTATACCTAATCCTTCAAAAAAAGAAGGAAACAAGAAAACGTCCATCGCAGACAACATTGCAGGAACATCATCACGAATTCCTGCGAAAAAAACTTTCCCTTCCAGGGCCAATAATCTGCATTTATCTTCTATCTCTTTTTTTAATAGTCCATCCCCAATTAGTAACAATTTGGCATGAGCGTCATATTTAGCAAGTTCGACAAAAACATCAATAAGGAAGGAATGATTCTTTTGTCGAGTCCTGAAACTACCAATATGACCAATTACAAAATCATCTTCAATCAGCCCGAACTCATCTCTAATCTTTATTCTATTTGACTCGTTGTATTTATATCTGTCTGTTTCAATCGCATTATAGAAGACCTTGAATGGCAGATTCCCAAAAAGATATGTACCTGCATCACTACTGCAAGCCAACCTTTCTGTAGAATACTTTATCATATCATGATGAAAAAGCCACATGACTTTCTCCTTTAATATAAAAATGGGAGGCTTGGTATTATGCGAATGGACAATTCGAACAGGTATTCCATATCTAGCGGCAATGGGCATAACAATCCCTGCTATCAAGAAATGATGAACATGTATTATCTGATATTCGGGATGCCGGGAAAACAACTGGTTCCAAGACCGCTTATATTTTCTCAAATTAATCAAAGAAAATCTAGGCACACGATAAACGATGCCTCCCAAAGAAAGAACCTCGTCCTCGTAATCGCAATGTTTCGTAGTATGCACCACAAAATCAAACTGCATTTCATCCCTATTGATGTGTCTGTAGTAATTCATCAACATGGATTCTGTGCCCCCTCGATCCAATGTCCCTAAAACATGCAAGATGCGCTTCATCGGTGTGCTTTCTTCAAGATATAAAAATACAAAAGAACCCCTAACGGTGACATCAGCAAGGTAAGAAAGGGATAGGACGTATTTTTCAACCAATCCCGATCCTTCGCAATGATACAGCTGCTTACATAATGAGCAGCCAACAACATCTTCCTTTTGAAAGTAATGTGATTTAATTCCATCGTCTTAGCTCGATATTTAGCATAACTCCTGGGGGAATTGATATACTGTCTGAAAATCCCCTGAGACATGGAATCTGTGCCAACTTGATACTCTACAGTACATAGATTATCATTAATGATAAGCATGGGATATATATCACACACTTGCATTATCATATAGAACGGATTAAAATCCTTTTCGCCCTTAAAACCGGTCATTGGAGAAACCTTTTTCATCAATTCAGTACGCATGACCTGTTTCGTGTCGCCAGAATGTAGATGACTGCTTTCTATCTCGAGCATGTTTCCTTCCTTCATATGCTCCGGAAAGAATCCCCCAATAGGAGTCATGGTATGGATATCGAAGTCTAAACCTAATATGCCACAATACCTGTCGGATCCTTTTTCCTTCCAAAGGCTCGTTATTTTCGCCACAGCATCGTCGGGCATATAATCATCGCTGTCAATACATACACAAAGCTCGGTCTTGATAGTAGCATATGCAGTATTATATCCGGAATAAAGCCCTCCATTGGGCTTGTAGATATACTCAATCCTTAATGGCTGTCCCTGCTGATTCTTTTTCGAAAGAATCACAAAGTGATTCGAATCTGCCGTTGATAACGCACATCCCATCCAATCGAAAGCCTCTCCTTCTGAAGAAATTTTTTTGCCCAAACTCTGCACCCATTCACGCGTACCATCCAAACTTCCATCATCAACAATAAGCCAATCGAAATCTTGGGATGTCTGACGACAGAGAGATTCGTATGTGCGACAGATTGTATGTTTACGATTGAATGTAGGAGTAAAAACCGTTAGAGTCTTCATTCTATGATTACTTTCCAAGAAGGAACATAAAGAATGTAAAAGCAGAATGCGCTATAAGAATTCGCCCAGCTGCTCGATCTTGTTTTTCCCAAATAGGGAGCCGTATCACAGCATATGCAATGACCATAGCATACATAAACCAAGAAAGATACGCAAAACGATTAGAAAATGAAACTCGACAAACCAAGACCCAAAACGAATTTGCAAAGATATAGGTATTCGCCAAAAGCGTGAAAGTCTGATTAATAATACCTTTATACCTTACATACCAAGCCAGCCAGACAGGCATGGCACTATAAAGTAAGAAATCCCAACGGAATCCAGTACGGGAGAATTGATTCATCGTTCGATTAGCCTCAGATCCCGACGAATAATTCGACATTCGGTCATCCAGTCCCAAACTTGCAAAAAAGCCTTGAAAAAAGCCGCCTGTAAACATTGATAACACGATACATATTAACCATATATAAATAGCATATTTGACATCCTTAAAAATAAACAAGGAAGCCATCAGAGCCGCCATCGGGATCATAGAAGATCGATGACATCCCATCGCCAGAACAAACAGTAAAAAGCCTGTTATATAACCGGCTGTTTTCCTTTCACAAAAAAAGGAGATAGAAAGAAGCATAAGTCCACAAGCCATCCCGTTTCGAATTCCATTTGTACCGTATGTGTAAAACTGATACGAGAAGAATACAAACAATATAGCCATCCAAACATTCTCCCAAAGTAATCTTTTGCATGCCCATAATTGGCAACCAATATAAAATAATTCAACAATTAAAAACCAAAAATGAGCATCATCGACATAAATCTTACAAAATTTCAGCACTAACGAAAAAAACCACTCCTCTTTAAAACCAAATTTAATTTCGTAGGTATCTGCATCTATTATGGTCCATAGATGTCGGTACATCATCATATCGCTAAAAGCCCAGCTAAATGGCCGCAAACCTATATACATAATCAAAAGAGATGCGAATAGGAAAGGCGGCAAAAAACTATAGCTTTTCAACAACTTGGTACATCCTTGTGAATCATTGTATGACAATCCTGTTAACAAACAGACAACAAACATTGTCCAAAAGAATATCTTAGAATAATATTCTATTGGGACAAAATCGAAAAAATCAAACATTGCTATACAAGAATAAGAGGTTAAAGAATTGGAAGAAGGCGATATCTCAAATTAATCAAACGGACATACCATGGACTGTTATCAGAGACTAAAGGATAGCCCTTCCAAGGAGTTTGATCCAAAAACTCTTTATATATGACTCGCAAAGGATGCTTGCAGTTCTTTTCCCACGGCCTACTTGTCAAGCTTGGTGTATAATGAAGAATAATAGGAGATTTAATAGCTTCAACTACCTCTTCTGCATCATAGTAAGGTGATTCATCCTTATAGAATCTTAGAATTTTCGTTTGAGACAAAATATAATGAATCGTCATGACATTGAATCTTAACGGAAGTCTCTCCCAATGTTCTTTTAATACACCATTCAACACCCCCTGATCATGATGTTTCACAAGGCCATTGTGTGAGTCAATAAAAACCAAACATTTCTTTCCAACCTCCATGCTGCGCCATTTCTTTAAATCAATCAGCAACAAACCTGCATTAAAATAACGCTGGATAGCTGACAATCCGACATCAGCCTTCGTTTTGGTGGGCATTGTATCCTGTATCGCACCCAAACAGTTTCCTTTCAAATCCCAGTTCCAAAGGTCTGAAAGAGAGCCCATAACACACATGTCACAATCCATATATAAGACACGATCCACATTGTCGGGAAGCATCTCCGCTATAAACAGTCTGGCATAAGAACTTAAAGATATGGGATGAACCATATTCAAATGTAAGGCTGACATATATTCCGCAAATGGCACAAATTTAATATCTGCATTGGCAAATGGCTTGACTATATCACATAATTTCTGCAATGAATCATTCTCAATCTGATTGTCTATAACAAAGATATGGATCCTTTCCACATCTGTGTTATTCGACAATAACGAGTAAATGGCCACACCTAAATGTCGGGCATAATTATTATCGGAAGACAAAATAACATTCATTTGAGTAACTTGAAAAATTGAGAAATACGCCAGAAGAAATAGTTACGTACTCCTAAGACACTAATCATGATTCCTTCTATTCTTGTCAAAAGCGATAATTGAATAGTTTTTGATTGCCACATCATTTGTAGAATCCAATTGCATGCAGCTTTAGCTTGATCCAATGCTTTTTGCAAAACGAACTCAGACACTTTCCTTAGTCGAATCTCTTCAATTATTTGGCGATGAGCCTCTAAATTAGTAATGATTTTGGGGTCAAAAGCATGCCAGGTCTTGCTCATGGCACCAGTTGTATTTCTATAATAATAATATAGTACTTTATCTACACATCCAACTCTACCATTGGAAGCACAAAGATACTGAACTAAAAACAATCCGTCCTCTTTATAATGGATTTCTTCATTGAAATGCAGGTCATTCATCTGAATAATAGACATCTTGAACATCCTGTTCACCATATATCGTTGCCAATCCTTGGAGTTGGCATCATAAAAACCTAAAAGATTCTCTTCAAGGGACTCTACTTTCTTTTGGGGAACGACTTCACATTCTTCATGACTCAGCAAATCTATCCTCTTGAAGCCGCCCATCGAAGAATCAACGTTATCATTTATGGCCATATAAAGGTCTTCGAGGTAAGTAGGAGCAATTTGGTCATCTGCATCGACAAAACACACATAATCTCCTGTTGCATATTTTATACAGAGATTACGAGCAATGCTCACTCCACGATGATTTTGATGAAACAATTGGAACCGAGCATCTTTCGTCCTGTAATCATTTAAAATCGCTAATGATTTATCAACGCTTCCATCATCGATTAGAAGTACTTCATAATCCCCAAAAGTTTGTGCTTGGATACTATTTATGCAGTCTTTCAAATAGGTTTCGGCATTATAAACAGGAACAATAATGGATATCTTGGGACACATCAGTTGAATACAAATATTTATTTATTTATGTCAATTTGCATATGTTCCATTTCTTCATTCGAAATCCTTCTATCCAAATTATAATAGAAGAGCGAATGATGAGAGCGCTGTTCCTCAACAGGAGGAGGAAACATATAATTTCCAAACATTGCCTTCAAAAAAGCATCATAACCAGAAGGGACATCAATAAATGTGTCTTCGAATGGCAAAGAAATCGATCCATCAAACCATTCGGAACGAAAAATATCTTTTGAACCAGATGTTCCAGTATATGCCACCAAATAAGCTCCACGTGTATTTTCAGGATTTCGGATAATCTGCTTCTTTAACACAAAACGCAATCCTCTCAAAACCGATTTCTGAAGGACATACCATATTGATTTCACTAAATCACCACGTAAAAGATGCCTCATAATTACAACTGCAGGATGATTGTTCGAACTAATATAGAAAAGATTAACAATCTTTGCATAGTTCATTCTTTTTTTAACGACTTGCTCTAATGAGCCATCTTCATAATCCAAAACAAAAATATCAATATAGGCACCGAATATAGATGGGATACTTTGGAATTCCCAAATTGTAGAGTTCCTATGAGAGAATTTTGCCATTGCACAGTAATAATCATCAGTCTTTGGGTCTATTAACTCGTAATCTGTTCCTTCCAATTGATTCCTGAGAGCGATAATCCGATTATAATCGGGACGTTTCATATAAACATCCATGTCATCATCCCATGGAATAAATCCGTGATGTCTCACAGCACCAATCATAGTTCCACCAGCTGCACAGAAATGAATATCATTATTCTGGCAGAACGCAGCAAAAGCTTTGTAGGTTTGCAACAATAAACCCTTGTACCGTATCTGGTCCGATATCGAGAATTCCATTAACCAATATTCAACAAGTTATAAATCTTCTCCACTTCCCGCTCATTTCCATAATCATGAGCCAAAACGTATTCTATTAAAGACGCTTGTTTCAGTTTGTCTTCTGCCAACGAGAAAATAGCTTTAGCAATACTTTCATTGTCCATTTCACATATTATACCATCAATCCCATCCTGTATCTGGCTTTTAGCTGTTGGATAATTTGTAATAATTACTGGTTTTCCAAGAATCTGGGCTTCACGGACAGTTACAGAATGTCCTTCATAACGGGATGGTTGAACATAGATATCGCAGGCTTTCATCCATGGATACGGATTGAACTTGGGGCCAATAAAGTGGACACAATCTTCGACCTCACAATCTACTAAACTTCTGTCAATTGCGTCATGATTCCCAGGTCCTATCACATACCAATTAAAAACAAGACCCTTTTCCTTTAATAGTTTTGCAATATAGGGTATATTATCAAAATTTTTGAGGTATGCAATCCTACCGACAGAACAAAGGGTAACTCCCTTCGAATTAAAATCCTCAAAACTATCTTCAATTAGCGCTTGGCTGCGAACCAGGGAAGGACTAAGAATATTATGAACTTCAATAATTTTATCCTTTAGCTGAGGAAATTTCTTCAAGAACTGTTCCGTCACAGCTTCTGAGATAGATACGATATAATCATTTCGCTCCCATCTCGGTGCCACCAATCTCTTATTCACATCAACCGTTGACCAATCGGTGTGAATCCATTCCATACGAATGGAAGCATCAACTTTGTCCTGTACAATATGTGGAGGATCCAAGAAACTGATAGCCAAATCATAATGCCCCAAATACTTCAACGTTGGCAGAAAAGGAATAACACCATCAAATGCATATTGCGTAGCGCTCCCGTCTCTGCTTTTTCCAATTTGTCGCAAGTATCTTTTATATCGAATTCTTCCCAAAAATCGTCCTATAGCAATTCCCCAATGTCCCTCCAATAATATTTTCATGAGGGGACGCTCAATCGCAGAATAAGTAGGAATTTCCGGAATTAAGTGAATCTTCGAAGGGATTAATGACAGGAAAGCACCGGTATGCTGATTAAGAAATAAATCTACATCCACTTTATTGGTATCAATAGCATTCAAAAGACCAAGCAGAGCACGTTCTGCTCCACCCAACTCCATATAATGCATATTGATAAATATTCGTGGTTTCTTCATTTCAACGACGGTTTCCTGAATCAAACAGTGATTTAATAGAAAAGAGGAAACGAGTCCCAAATAAACGATGGATAATGCGGGTAATCTTAAAGTACCATGAAGGCTTATCTATCCACGATTTAGAAAACCAATGAATCGATCGTGTGTTATTTGTTTTCTTAAGGACACCCGTTATATCATCAAAAGGATTGAAGTAATCGACAGGGAAAATTGTTACCGGTCCTAGTTTTTGTATTTCATTACAAGGCTGTAATCGAAAATATGATACTAAAACTTTGGTCGTATGGGTTACGACGGTTCCAGGATTCATTTCACCAGTTTTACTAAGGAAACGAAGAGTCGTATAATAATCAAGTATTTGCTTGACAACAACATTACCAGCTTCAGCACCCAATCCAAGTCCAGGATTTATGGCTGGATAGGAACCATTAATACTTGGTATTTCGACACCTAAAAAAGCGCCTTTAGAGACTATATCTTCGAAACTCTTCACAACTTCAACATCTGTATCAAAATAGATGCCTCCCTCATTGTATAAAATCCAAAAACGGGCTACATCACTCACAAATGCATATTTCCCAGCCTTGTATGCCTCCTGAGTATAAGGCATCATATTCACATCAAAAGCACTTTCATTCCACTCTATTATTTCGTAATCAGGGAAAAAACTTCTCCAGGTGCTGATACATTTAAGAGCAGATTTTGGCAAGGGATTTCCCCCGAACCAGCAATAATGTATTTTTTTAGGGATCATGAATTCGCTAGTTGATATATTTTCTCAATCTCACTTTCATTCCCATAATCATGACTTTCCAAGTAACTACCAACTGTTTTCCGAGACTTCTCATCAAGAATAAAGTTAGTTAATTCTTGAGCAAAATCTTCACTCTCCATTGGGGCAATTACGCCATCAATACCATGCATGATTTGAGAGGAAGCAGTCGGATAATTGGAAACGATTACAGGCTTACACAATATTTGTGCTTCTCGTACGGTTACAGATTTCCCTTCATAGCGTGAAGGCTGGACATAAATATCACAACATTTGATATAGGGATAAGGATTAGAGCGTTTTCCTAAAATAATAATATTATCTTTTACATTTTCCTTCTCAATATTGTCAAGGATTTTTTTCTCTTCATAATAGGAGCCATATCCAATGATGTACCAATTAACAGAAATCGTCGAACCCAGATTCCGCAGATTATCAACGACCATTCGACAAATCGATCCTATTTCATCAAATCGTTTAGGGTGACTATATCTACCTATCGACAATAATCTTACTTCATTATCTCTTGGCTGCAGTTCATTTGGCTCAAATTCTATGGCTCTTTTACGAATATAATCTACAGATAAAATGTTTTCAATATGAACAATTTTGCTATTCAACGAGGGGAAGACCTCGCAGAATTTATGTGCAACTTCTTCACTAATACTTGCTATATAATCCAAGCGGCGCCACATGCATAATTCCATTTTCCGATTTATAAATACCTTGGAATAATCCGTATGAATCCAACCTATCTTTTTCTTGGCCCGAACTTTGTCAAGAACGATATAATGAGGCGTTAAAAAGGAAATAGCAAGATCATAAATGATATAAGGGTTGATATTAGGAAGCAATTTTACAGTCTTAAACTGCTGATAAGTGAAACTAGATAAATTGTCCAGATGGGCCTCGTTGTTCTTGGAATAGAAAACAGCTTCTTGTCGGGCAATCAATCGTGTTATCGCCAATTTTCTAAATCCAAGCTTAAGCACTTTCTTAATGGGAGATTCCAGTAAAGAATAAATTGTAACCTCAGGAAGCAGATTTACTTTATTTTTGGGAATATAATCCATAAGTTCTCCCCTATGCGCGTAAATAAACAAGTCAATATCTGCTTTATTAGGATCATGAGCCTGTAGCAACCCCAACAAGGAACTCTCAGCTCCTCCTAATTCCATATAATGCATTAATATTAAAATACGAGGTTTCATCTTTGATTATTACCCTTAAATACAAATCTCACCAGAAAGAAATTGATTATTGTTGCTATGCCCATTACAAAGAATGGAGCCAAAGCCTTATGCATTCCAAGCCACAGGAAGAACTGCAATAGGACAATATGCATACAGTAGTTAACCACGTGAGCGCCTGCAAATCCTACACTCTTTTTGATTGTTGCTTTTCGATGAAATGTAAATCGACTTGTAAGATAAAGGTTGCAGAACCAACTTAGGATATATCCAATTGTATAAGCGACGCTAACATTTATGAAATGATAAAGAACATAATAAATAACATAATGGATAATTGCAGCAATGACACCAACAATGGCAAAGCGAGCGAATTCCCCCTTCTTGTTATTTTGATGCAAAAGAGCAACTAAATTATTTATCAGTTCCGCAATCATTTATCCTACAAATGTCTATCGTCCTTCTTAACTTCTCTTCCATTGATCCATAGACCGTCCAGCCTAAAGCCTCCAATTTTGCAGTGTCGAACACAGCGCGTTTGATTGGGGTAATTCCCTTCTTCTCGATATCAGAAGGAACTTGCATCACTACCTTACGGCCAGCGATTTGAGCTATCGTTTCTGCCAATTCACGGATAGTAACGACTGAATTTTTATCGGCGATGTTATATGCTTCACCATTCTTCCCTTTCAAAAGAATATACAAAAGTGCAGAAACACAATCTTCAACATAACACCAGGAACGATATTGAGTTCCTTCACTTTTCATAACAATATCTTCTCCGTTAAGTACATTTCGAATGAATTGAGCATAGACTCGATTATCCGACTCCGTGAAATGTGGACCATATGTATGACATGGACGAGCCACGACAACATCAGCGCCATACTCGCCAGCGTAGCACATGGCCATAGTCTCAGCGGCACGTTTGGAAGAAGGATAACAGGATCGCGTATTCAAAATATCTACATATCCGTAACTGCTTTCGTTCATAATCGCAGCCTCGTTGATGCCATAAACCTCCCCGGTAGAAACATAGAGGAAACGCTTCATGTCATGACCGAGTCCATATTCGATGAGGTTAGTGACACCGAAAAGATTTGATTTCATCACCTCAACGGGATTATTGACGAAGAAATTGGGGCTACCATTGCTTGCTGCATGAATGACGAAATGAAAAGGCACATCGCTTGCTAAAGGCTGAGTTACATCTCCTTGCAGGAAGTGAAAAGAAGGATCATCCAAGAACTGGCGGAACCGAGCTTGCGCCTTTTTTTCATTTCTTCCAAGTGCATAGACCTGATAATCCTTATTCGGGTTTGTCATTAGCACATCTACCAAACAGGATCCGATAAGGCCGGTGGCACCTGTTACAAGTATATTACACCCAGAGAGCTTCTCCCAAGGCAGTTCTCTCATTTCAGCCATGACTCTTTCGCCGTATGCATTAATGCCTTGACCATCTCGATGTCTTCGACCGTAGTAATCTTAATGTTTTTCTCAGACCCCGGGACAATATGCATCACCCTTCTTATGCCAAGTTCTGCAATCAGCGTACAAGATGCGACAGAGTCCTTGATTCCTTTCTGAGCTGCTTCTTCATGCGCTGCAATAATATTACTAAGACGGAATGTCTGAGGTGTCTGAGTACGGATCAATGTATCACGAGGTATGCTGGTTGTAGTTGTGAATCCATCATCGCTCTTTAATATAGCCTCGCGGCACTGAATACCCGTGATAGCATACCCATATGCCTTACAAATGGCAATATTCGAAGATATGATTTCCTGTGAAAGCAGAGGACGAACGGCATCATGAATCAACACAAGGTCTTCATCATTGCAACCATCCTCTTTCAATCCATAGATACCATTATGAATCGACTCCATACCCGACTTGCCCCCTGGGAATATCCATTTCAGCTTGGTGATGTTAAACTGGTTGGCGTAGGACTGTAACACAGTTTCCCATCCAAGTAAGCATACAACAGCAATTCCATCGATGTCGGGATGCTGCTCAAAAGCTTTCATCGTATGAATGATAACGGGCGCACCGTCAATGTGCATGAACTGCTTAGGGATATCCTGCCCCATTCGGTTGCCAAATCCTCCTGCTATGATTAATGCGATGTTACTCATATCTCCAGAAAAATTAAATTAAACGATTATCTATTTCTATTTAACTTTGGAAGTATAAGCGGCACAAAGAAATGGCTGTATAATACTCTTGTAGGCACATACAATAACGGAAAAACAGACAAGAGGTTAATAAAACGAAAAGACAATCTGGACTTAATAGAGCCACCCTTGGTCTCCATCGGCAATATGCCGATCTTTTTCTGGCTTTCCACAATCTGCTTAAACTCCTTTAAAGTAATGTCACTACTCAATATACGACTAAAAATGAGTGACATTTTACTTTGTATGGACTTCAAGCATTTTTCATATATTATTGAATCTTTTCTTTTGAATTCTTTCTGATTTATAATACTGAGCAATCTATCATTCACTTCCAAATGATGATAAGCACATTCACGAGCATGAACCTTATTACGAGATGTAGATGCCGAATTCGGATGGATTAAGTACTGATATACTATACACGAAGTGGAACAAATCCTTGGATTCGAAAGCAAAAACTTCGAAGCGAAGAAAAAGTCCTCTCCCATCTTAAAAGGAAGGAATTGAATCCCTTGACTTTCCAAAAAGCTTCTCCTATATAAAAAAGAAATGCAAAAGGTTTCCAATCCAAACACTTTAATATAATTATATCCAATGTCAGTATAATATTGCTTCCCTTGACAACTATAATTTTTGTCTATAGTCGCATCACTTCGAATCCTTGTCCAAAAACGAATGCCATCATATTCGTTCTTACAAAAGTTCAATAATAGGTATCGTAAGCTGTCTTTACACAAATAATCATCAGAGTCTACAAACATAACCCATTCACCTCTTGCCTTACTCAAACCATAATTACGTGCCATAGCTACACCTTGATTCTCCTGATTAAAAACGGAAATATTACTATAACATGTAGAGTAAGATTGACAAATCTCCTTGGAGTGGTCAGTTGAACCATCATTCACCAACAAAACTTCGTATTCATCTTTTGTTAGTCCTTGATCTAATAGTGAATCAAGACATGCCGATAGATATCTTTCGGCATTATAAACAGGAACAATAATACTGAATTTGAAAGCCATTTTCTTGTTTTTTGACTTATACAATTCTCGCGAAGTATACAAAATGATATTATCCTCTTTTATCGATTAATAATTTTGGAAATAAAGACATCCACCTGTCAATGATAAAATCCATAGAATACATTTTTGACTTTTTCAGAGCATTGGCACCCATTTCTCTTCGTTTCTCCTCATCTCGAATGAGAAGATTAATCTTTTCAGATAAACATTTCTCGTTGTTTAAAGGAACTACAAAACCCTCCTTTTCTTGGTCAATTATATCCTTTGGCCCGTATGGACAATCGTAAGAAACAATAGGCAAACCATGTGCCATAGCTTCAATTATAACAAGTGAGAAAGCCTCACTTGTTGAAGTAAGAACAAAAATTGATGAATTATGATATCGGTTATTGATATCTGATGCAAAACCACATAATACCACGCAATCAGTTAGTCCTTCCTTTTCTATTTTGTTCTGAAGTTTTGAACGACATGGACCATCTCCATAAATATGCAATTTCCAATCGGGATTTGTTTCATTTACGTATTTCCATGCCGAAATCAAAGAAGAAAAATTTTTACTTTCAGCCAAACGTCCGGCAGACATTACTATCTTTTCCTTTAAAAATGAAACTTTTGGTTCCTCATGAATAATAAGAGGATTAGGAATAACGACTACTTTTGGATTGCCCTTCCAATTATCCATGTATTCACTCTGTGTCAAAACAGATATACAATCATACTTTTTAATTTTGAAATTATAATCAATAAAATAACTTATCCATGCCAAGAGTCTACCTCTACGGGTCTTTGCAACTTGTAGATTATAAAATTTTGTCATATGCATTTCCCGTATAAAAACAGGGTTAGAAGATATTTTGAGATAGGGTAAGAAAAACCTTTCAGAAGAACCCACAGAAATCACGACGTCAGGGGACATTTGGTTCAAAACAAGTTGTAATTTTTGTCGATGTTGTTTTCTAAGTTGATAATGGTACAAAAGTGCTTTTATCCCACTAAACTCATAATCATTATAATAAGGTATACCAAGATCAACCAACTTGACATTCGAAGACAAATCGATAGAATCATTAACACGTCTTTTAAAACCGACCACTATAGTAACATAATTACCTTCAATTAAGGAAAATGCATTAGCCTTTGCAACTGTTACACGTTCCATTCCGCCGATATAGTCTATAGTATCAATGCAAAAAACAATTTTCATAATGAAGTATATCTATTAATAAAATACATATTTGTAGGTATAAACAAGTAATAATACCTTCATTGGTCATGAGACCCTCCAATATATAAAACAATGCTAAATAAAAAAGGAAGATAATTAATTACCAAGTATATTATTTTTTAAATGTCACTTGCCATTTTGGATATGTAAGAGCGATAAGTAGAACACTCAAAAAACAAATCATAATATACAGACATGGATAAGATACGATAAAATCTCTTCCCCCAGGTATTTCATAAATTAAAATCATCATTAACCTTTGATAAATATATAGTGGAAATAACTTTTTCCCAATCCATATAAGATACTTATTATTCAATTCTAATTTCATCATTAGGAGAACAACCATCATGGCAAATGACATAGACCCCAAATTATAAAATAATCCGCTTCCAGATATAGGAATGTTTCTAAACACACAAAAAAAAGCGACCAAAATGGAAAAGGATAAATAGAAATTATTCTGAATCAAAACATTAATCTTCATTTTCATTTTCGAATAAAGCATACCTAAAGGGAAACATAAAATTGTGTTGTACCACCAAGATCCTTTGAAAAAAGATAAGAAATACATCACAAATAAAAATGAAATAAAGAGGATCCAGAAAAACTCATAGCCATGGTCTTTTTGTTGACGAACAATAAGTAAAAAATATAAAAAAGAAATTATATAGCATAACAATATACAAAAAATATACCAATTGCTATTCCCGACAGAATCCCATGCTATAAAAGACAAGAGGATTTGACTAAAAGTCATTGGTTTCCTTAAAAATAAGTTAAGTGCTATATATACCAGGACGGCCACATCAAAATTCAAAAGAGTGACGAGGATTCTGTTTTGGGGCATAGAAGACACATAATCTCTTCCCTTTTTCTTATATGATTCCATAACACCATAACCAGAAAAGAACAGAAACATCACGACCATCAATTGTCCAATGTAACCTGGTATTTTGAAATACAGAACATCTCCGATAGAAGAAGCGACATATCCTGTTTTCAGTATATACTGATTAATATGACTAATAAAAACTAATAGAATGAAAAAACCTTTGACAACATTACATTGAGAAATAGATAAATAATCAACATTATAACCATTTCTGATTACTTTTGTTCCTATAAGACAAAAAAACAAAAGAACAATAAATATAATGAAAAGCATATTCGATTTCTAACCAATAATGGCATTAATAATATTATCTGATGCACTATTACCATAGGGAGGGCAGAGATAATCATTATAGAACTTTACACGAGCCATTTTCAACTCATCACGACCTGCTACAACATCGATGATAAATGATTCAATGTCTTCAACACTCCTGCCAATATAATGCAAATCAAAAGCCATTCTACCAAATTCGTTTAATGAATCTTTATGACTCTCATCTTTAAGCAGATACATAACAGGCTTTTTTGTATAATGATATTCAACTGTAAAAGAGCCGCAATCATGAATCAACGCATCTGAATACATAAATAATGGGACATAATCTCCCAAAACTAATTGCGTATTCTCTCCTTTCTCCCATAGAGAATAATAATAATCTGTTTTTTCTTTACCCCAAACTTGGTATAGTTTAGTTCGCAAAACAGGATGTGGCTTGAACGCTATTTGTATAATATCTTCATATTTTTTTGCCAACGAAAGCATTATATCATGATACTTCATAAAAGTTGAATAACAAATAAGAGTTTCATTCAATATTGTATGATGAGGAGCCCAAATAATCTTTTTTTTCTTATTTTTTTGAAATATCCATGGATCTTTGAATGCAGAAATAGGCTGTAAAAAAATATCTGTAAATGGAAGTCCTGTGACTAGACAATTCACTCCTTTATTGGTCATTACATTTGAGAGATTCTTAACAACCAAAGAATTTTCAAAATAAACTTGCCATGCAAAGTTAAGCATAGAAGAATTCAAAAACCATTGAGAATCAATAGTATGAAAAGCGTATGAGACGTAGCAAAAGAGAGAAAATATATTACGTTTATATTCATAGATGCTATGAATGTCTCCATTATAAGGCTCTTGATAAAAAAGAATATCTGGTTTTACTATATCAAAAAACTTTCGTTTATTATCAAAAACATAATATGGGTATTGCCTACTATTTAAGTACTCAAGTAAAATTGATTGACTGCTATTATCATGATTTAGATAAGGAACAACAAAAATGACAGGTGCGAATTTATTATTTTCTAGCATTTTGCAGAATAATAGTTCTGTTTTCCACTTTCCTAAATCAGAGATGACAAAAGCCACTTTAATTATTCGTTTCCGACGAATTAGATGAATGCGAATAGGAAGATAGGAGAAACGATAGATAATAATTGCTTTTTTTAAGATGAATGGAACGATGTCAAATCTAATCAACTTGGACATAGTACAGACTTTAAAAACAACATAAATAAAATACCAAACAAATAAGACTAATGAACTACTCTTATCTTAATCACTCTTTTGTCATATTCAACGCATTTCTTCCGAAAACAATCTATCTAGATAATCCTATAATTCGAAAATAAAAGAATAATACTATCCAAACATCGAGTATGGCAACGTTCAACACCTAAATGAAAACTATTAAACTAATTTCATATGACCTCAAGAGGACCATGCTTAATGAAGACTATACCTTTTCCTTTCAAGCAAATCATGCATTCGAATATTCAAACCATCGGGTCGATCTAGAACCTTAAATGGAACTCCATAGATCATAGCAAAAGCCGTGCCATGAAACGAATTACTAATGACGTATGAGGCATGTTTGACAAGACTCACAAAAGTTTCTGGGCCCGCAAAAACAAAATTTCTATCAGCATATGAAAGATTAGAGCGGCAAATACTATAGATCTTTAATCCTTTTTCTTTTGCGATTCTTTGAGCCTCTTTCTTGATGTCATCACCCAAATAGAAGTCATATACAAGAACATATTTCTCGCTGATTCCTGTTCCATCGGCAATTTCATCCCACTCTGAAGCAGAAAGCAAAAACACAGGATCTTCCTGAAGCTTTCCTTCTATTCCCAACGATTCCAATATTTTCAAAGCAGATTGTTCTCTTACAGTAATCTTATCGAATCTCTTCAGATTCTCCTTCACAAATGATTCTGTACCCGGTTTTAATTGCGGTGTAGCAAAACTTGCAGCAAAACTCTCTCTTCGTATTTCAACAGGACCGAAATCAAGATAATAAGCAGGATCTGTCCCATTGGAGAACATCGTATTCCAAATTTGATCGCTACCAGCGATATAAAGGTCTGCTAAAGGTGGATTCTTTCTTAAATCCTCTATACTATGAAAAATCTGTTTTGTAAGAGGAAGGAATTTCCGAGAAAAGTCATCAAAATACTTTCTTCTTTCGATATTTCTTTTTCTTTCTGGATAGTACAAGAATAATTTAGCCCATCGTTTTATAGATACCCCCGGCCAATACCACAATTTGGCATCTAAAGAACAAGCAGGACGATAATCAATCACCTCGACCTCATGCCCCTGTTTCTGCAGCCAATGAACCAAGGCATAACATTGGAGCCGAGCCCCATGGTTTACAGCATTCTGGCAGGTGATAATGCAAATCTTCATGACAATATCAGATTCATTACCTTTTGTGGTTCGGTAATTGAGGTTGTATTGGCCTCTGTCCTTGTTGTATCAATTAGCTTCTCTCTCAACTGAACGTTTGATGCTAAGAGCATAATCTTTGCAGCGATGGATTCTGGAGTCATTTCACAAATCAATCCGTTTTCTCCATCTCTGATCTGATTATATACAACAGGGAAATTCGTGCTGATTACTGGCTTATTCAAAATTCGAGCTTCGTTCAGAGTCAGGCCGAACCCCTCGAACTTTGACGTCTGAACATATATATCTGCCATCGCCATATAGGGATAAGGATTTGGAGTCATGCCAACTAGGACAATGTTATTTTCAAGCACATAGGCAGATATCATTTGCTCTATTTCCGATCTCATTCCCCCATCACCCACAAAATACCATTTAAAAGAAATGTCATTTGCCTTAAGAATCTTAGCAGCTTCTACAGCTAAATCATAGCCCTTTTGAGCCACCATACGGCCTACGGTTACAATAATCAGGTCCCTTGAATCTGTCTTTACTTGGACCCTTTCATGTGACATCATCTTGATAAGATCTACATTCAGAATATCAAATACAGTATAAAGTTTCTCACTATTCACATAATTCGACACTTTGAGAATCTCACACAGCCGGTCTGAAACGGGGACAACCCTATCCATCTTGTCATAAAAAGGACGATTGAATGCAGAACGATAGCCGGCCTTTTCTAAATCGATATTCACCCATGCGAACTTTTTGGTTGCCTTCACTTTCTCTGACAAATAATAGGTAGGAAAGCCCTGTTGATAAGCAATTGCTACATCGTAGGTCTTATCAAGTTCTTTATATGCGTATGACATAGCTTGCCATCTCATTTCTGCTCCATGTCGATTGGGATATAGACGACGAACAATCCGAAAACCGACCAAACAAATCTCCGTCAATAGCCCTTTGGAATTAGGGAAATCGATTATACGAACCTGTTCAGGTACATAGCACTTAAAGACACCTCCTTTATTCACCATCATCAAGTCAACATCAATCTTAGAATAATCTAAAAGAGGCAACAATGAAATCAGACTTTTTTCCGCACCGCCGCAAGTGAGGGAATCAATAATGAATAATACAGATTTTTTCATCCTTGTATTTCTGATTGATAAGGATTCCGGAGAAAAGATGGCTTGATCTTAATGCAGCTTAATCAGAATATAATCAAAACGCCGCAGAATCTTCTCGATTACTCTGCGTAATCTCCATTTAATCTTGTAGCTGAAAGTATAATTTTCCTCAAATTGTGGTTTGTCTCGCCAGGATCCCAAAGACAAGTGTGTACAATAAGTGGACTCTGTAATAGGCAGAACAAACATGGTTGAAGGATATATGGTGAGAATGTCATCCCGACATTTTTGCATCGAAGGAGCAAGTGCTCGGGAATCATAGCCAAATAGCTTTGCTATCTCACAATGCAAATACGATGCATTTCGGACATCCATTCTTAATTCCAAGGGCAGTGATTCATCCGTAGATGTTATAAAATGCCTATTCTTGTAATAGTCGAGACAACGCTTAATATAAACACTTTCTTTCTCCGCGCCAAAACAAAAAGAGGTCAAATGGTAGTCGGTCTTATTTCTTCCTAACTGCAAGCAGTTCTCTCTCCCAATAAATGCATGATTATTCAACAAGGGATCAAAGGATTTGAAGACTTTGACATCCGTATCCAAATAGATACCGCCATATTGATACAAGGCCCAAAGCCGAATGACATCCGAGGCAAAAGCCCATCTCCCTGCTTGAATCGATTCATCGACAAAAGTCATGCCAATTCTTTCAACAACACTATTGTCCCACTTCATGATTTGGTAATCTGGCATGTATCTACGCCAGCTATCAATGCATTTAGATAGTTCGTCTGGTAACGGAGAACTGCCCAACCAAATATAATGAATGATTTTAGGAATCATGTTGCTGAATTCTTTTGATTACTTCGTCTTTTGTAAGTCTATGTCTCTTCCGATTAGGATGAAGCATTTGCCAGACTTTCATTTTCACGAAATACCAACCTTTGGTTATATATTCTCTTTTGGCCGGATGCCGGAGCATATTGTTATATTTCTCCCATTCTGCCTGGTAAAGATGGTACGACAATTCAATCTTCCAGGGATTTTCTCCTGCATAATGAATAATAGCCGGTGAATAGATACATTCTTTGAGTTCACTTAGATACGGCTGTTCATAAAAAACTTTGTCCACGAAATAAACCCCTAAGATGCCATATCGCATGGGTAATACAATTTTACTGTCCTGACAAAGATGGTTGATGGTGTCCTGATCTGGGAATTTTATCCTCGCATCATACTCCCTTCCCCATGCCACAACCTGATCGGTCAGATTATGTTCACGCCAATAATCCAGGTTCATCAGCATTACCCCAGCACAAACATACTGTTTCTCTTGATCATACATGCAACGCTCAAAAGTTTTTTTGTCAAAGGAAAGGATGTCAATCGCTCCTGCAATAGCCTTGTCCGTCATGGGCATCGAGAACAAATAGGAGATATCATCTACAACTAAGGTGTCAGCATCAAGATACAGGACTCTATGTACATCATTAGGAAGTACTTGAGGAAGCAATACCCTATACCATGTATATTTTGACCACGTGTCCTTTAGTCCTATTAGATTGTGGTCGTCAACAATATGTATCTGCAATTCCACCTCAGGATAGGAAGAAACAGCTTCTTTCAGCAACTTGATTTTCTTATTACTAATAAAATCAGATAAAACATGAATAGCAACCGAATGACCTTTGCAATTCTCTGCAATACTCTTAATCGTTACCGGTATATAAGTCGAACAAAGATCGCTAACACAAAAGGCTACTTGGATTCTTTCCATAATAATAAACAAAAAAGCAATAATCAAAAACCTTTAATCAGACTAAATAATTTCTTTGCAATATTCATTTGCCCCCCAAAACTCAATATGATAAAGAAAGAATACTTTAAGGGACCCTTGATAATTTGATTCCTATATTTCGAGAACAATTCATTATACTCATTATTATTATACCATCCATTCACGAACGAGCTAAAGGCCAATTCTGCTATTTGCCGATTATGTTTCATGTCATCATATTGACACAAATGTTCCAGTGCGATGGTATGTTGTTCTTTTTTTGATAAATACTTATCCAGAACTTTTCCCCTTTCTATTGCTATGAGTTTCATGTTCTCAGAAATGCCACCGGCAATAAAATCTGATACAATATAGGGCAAGTGCCGATAGGTTCCTTTTCGGACAATTAGCTCATAAAACATTTCTTCCCAATCTGACGAAATCCTTAATGATTCATCATAGGGATGTTCAAGCAAACGAACACGCTTAATAAAAGTACATTGATGCCACAAAATACCAACAAGCAATCTATACGGAGTTAGAATATCGGGATTCGAATTCACCTTCTTAAAGGTATAATCCTCATCAACCCACCATTCGTCGCCAGAAAGAATATCTTCGTCATGCAACTCAGGAAGAATAGTCATGACAGTATCGCTCGAATGAAGACGATCGCCCGAATTCAGGAAAAGACAATAATCTCCTTTTGCAGCCGATACGCCTTTATTCATGGCATGATATATTCCCCTATCTCGTTCGCTGACCCAATAGGTTATCTTTTCAGAATTCTTCTCCAGAAACTCTTTGCTTCCATCTGTAGAACCACCATCAATCACTATCCATTCAAAATCAGAACAAGTCTGGGCTACCACACTTTCTGTAGTCTTTTGCAAACCTGCAAGATTATTGTAGTTAATAGTAATGATGGATAATTTCTTGTTGTAAAGCATAACTATACAAAAAGTTGAAATTAGTCAGGATTGTTATCTGGGATATATCTATGCCAAAAAATATCAAAGTCAAACTTCTTATATGCATGACATCCAAAGGGTAATTGACCAATTAATTGATACAAAAAAGCCGGGCTTTTCTCCATGGAAAAAAAGGCAGCCTCTCTGCAAGTCGGTATCCTCGGGGGAAACCAACTCTGCCTCATATAAATCGAGAAAAACATATCTTCATTAAGCCCAGACTTAGTATAATCGGGCATGGTATTATGATGGCCCAAAGCATATAGTAATTTACGTAAACTAAAGTTTTTCCATATATTACATCTCATCACGGGTCCTCTCCAAGACAATATTTTTATGAAATAGTCAATTTTTCGTAACGAAAAGCCACCATTTCCCACAAGCCATAATGGTTTATTCTCTTCGTGCTTACCAAAATCCTCAAACCAGGGTGCACCGATATAATCATAATTTTTTTGACACCAAGAAATCAAATTATCAGTAAAGACCCAAGCATCAAGCTGATAAATAAGCATATAATCGAAACTGGAAAAAGTATTATAAAAAGAATATGATTTACATAATCTGTTATATCCATTCGTTGATTCAAAATAAGACTTGTTAAACAAATACTTCTCAATATGCACATTCTTACTTTCTGCTAAAGTATAATATTCACTACAATCCAATTCTTCAAACGTAACTAAAGCGATTGTATGCTTATACAAAATAGAAAGACATTGTAAATAAGAGGCTTTTTCATCTAATGATAATGATGATTTATAAATGGGAATAATAATAACGACTTTCATCTTAGGATATGATATAATTACCTCCTAAATATTTTTCTTAAAATATTGTTAGTTCTGATTAGATAGTCAAGTCTAATTAGGTAATAATGTAATCTATTGTGCCTAAATGAATCAACATAATTGAAATCTCGATAATGATGATATATCCCGGTTCGACGATATAATTCTTTCGATTGCTTTACAATAATCTCAAACTCGTCAATAATGTGCTGATACTTTAGTCCGTCAAAAATTAAAGTTACATATATGTTGTTGAGTAAATCCGAAATAATAAACTTCTCCATTAATCCAGCGACCTTATTATTATCTTGATAATTAAGATAATAATTCACAACCTTCTTGGACACTTTGAAAAAATGCTGAAGATTGCGAGTTCTAATAGAGGAATCTGTCGATTGACCAGCGACATCTCGCACATATACATATAAAGGAATGGGCACAAAACGAACGGTCTTTACATATGGTAATGGCCAAACACAGTATTCAGCATCTGTAAAGAAACTATTCTCAGTCCAACGAAGCTGCGATTCACGAATTAAATCTGTTCTATAGGCAAAACCCATAACGTATGCAACCTTCAGAATACTTTGGTTTTCCCACATATCTGAAGAAAGAGGCAAGTCAACATTTGTCAAAACATTGGAATCAAAAGCGACGTGACTCTTCCAATTTGATTTTAACTTAACCTCTAATCTTTCACTCAAAATGAGGTCTGCATCTGATTGGCTCAACTGATCAATATATCTTTCATACAGAGAGGTTTCATACCAATCGTCAGCATCCAATGTTCTAAAATACTTGCCTCTTGCCCTCTGTAATCCGACATTCATGCATGAGCCATAATTGCCATTCTCCTTATCGATAACCTGAAAATAGTGCGGATATTTTTTCTCATATTCATGAGCAATCTCGGAGGTCTTGTCCTTAGAACCATCATTCACAACTATCACCTGAACCTTATCCATCACACTTTCTATTAGAATAGAATCAAGGCAGCGACGGAGATATATCTCGACATTATATGCGGGGATAACAATAGTTAGTAGTTTGTTTCCCATAGTATTATCCTTTCAAAAAGAATCTACGAAGAGTCTTATTCGTTACTAATTGATATCTTTTTGTTTCTATCCAATAACGCATTTTAATATAATAAAATAATAACCTATTGGTATGAAACGCATCAATAAACTTCATTCCCTGAAAATTAATCTTTTCAGTAATAGTTTTGTATAATTGGGGATCTTTTGATACTTTCTGAATCATTTCCTCTATCGCGAATTCATCATAATGAAAAGAATCAAGAAGTCGAAAGAAAAACGGTCCAATCATTCTACTTATAAACATAATCTGTATGTCATAAACAGGAGATAAAGGCTTTCGAATCTTAAAAAATTCATCTAAAATGGTATTAGCGACCATTTGATATGACTTAAAATTCCTATTTTTAATCGCAGGATCTACAGATTGCCCCTCTCTTCCCAAATAATAGACATAAACAGGAATCGGCATGAAACGAATAGTTTGGACCAGTTTAAGAGGCCAAAAATCAAATTCATTGTCTGTATAAAAAATACCTTCATCCCATTTTATTCCAGATTCTCTCAATACGCAGGTCTTATAGGTAAGCCCCCAGACCATAGACAACGAATTAAAGGCATTGAAATTACAAACACTAATCGTTAAGAGCAAATCTTCATTAAAAATTTTCACATCAGAGGAGAAACTGACATGATACATTTTTTGAGAATCCTCGTGAAACTCATACCGATCTCCCAATAGCATATCTGCATCAGTCTTCGAAAGCTCATCTACAAACTTTACATAATTAGTCGTATCGAACCAATCATCAGCATCTAATGAACGAAAATATTTTCCATGAGCCAGGGATAATCCGACGTTCATGCATGAACCATAGTTTCCGTTTTTCTTGTCAACAGCTTGAATATAATTCGGATACTTAACTTCATATTCATGAGCTATTTCAGAGGTCTTATCTTTGGAGCCATCATTAACGACTATAACTTGCACCTTATTCATCACGCTATCTACAATAATGGAATCCAAACAACGACGAAGATAGTTCTCCATGTTGTAAGCCGGGATAACAATGGTAAGAAGCTTGCTATGGTACATGTTACTTACGAATTATTGAATTAATGACATCATAGATCCATCGATTCAGATAGTTTCGATTGACAAATCGCACTTTGAACTTATCCCACCCGATTGACACCAAGTATGGTTTATCAATGGCCAGTAATTTACCTGCCAAAAAATTGTAGGCTTTCCAATCCTTTGAAATATAGGCAGGAGTTAGCCAAGAAATCAATAAGGAAACTTTTGACTTTTTTATAGTTGCTACATATTGTTCTCCTTTATCTCTCAAAAACTCTTCCACTATCTCTATTGATCTTATATCCTGATCGGCAATACTAAATTTATATTGTCGCTCTTTTTGACTCATATATGATTCTTCGTTCAAACAATTATAATGATAAATGATATCATCAATCCTAGTTACCTTTTGAGAATAATAAACCAATTTTGGAAGAACCTGTATATCCTCTCCTACATTAACACCTTCCTCACATGCAATATGATGTTTTTTATAGAGGGAAAGTCTGATAAGCCTCCTCCAAATAACATGATCAAGATTAGCCTTAATGACTTTCAGAAGCATTTCGTCCTTATCTTTATAATCCGGTTCTCGCATTAATTGTTTCCCTTCTTTTGTCTCCTTGAGCGCACAACCAGATACGATATCTGCATTTGTCTCTATCTGCTTTTTAACTAACAATTCTACAGCGTTCTTTTCCAAGTAATCATCTGAATCCACATGCATTACAAAATCACCCGAACAATTTTCAATTGCTGTATTCCTGGCCGCTGCAAGTCCTCTATTTCTCTCATGGGAAATCATTTTTATTGCTGAAACTTTATCTGGATAATCCCTAATAACCTCAGATAGTATTGCCAAGCTCCTATCCTTCGTACAATCATCAACAAAAATGTATTCAATATTTGAAAATGTCTGTTCAAATAAACTTCTTGCGCAATGTTCTACGTATTGTTCTACATTATATATTGGTATGCAAATCGAAATTAGCATGTTTAAGATTTTTTATAAAACTAAAGACCTGTAGAATTTTTAATAACATATTGGGATATGGACAATTATATATTAAATGCACTCTGCCCCATTTAAATTTTTTCCAATTCATCAAAGCCTTGATAAAGGATTGTTTTTCCAAAACCGGCTTTACATCCTCTGTTGAATCAGAGAAAACCAATCCCTCAAAAGCTTTTATGTAATAGTGTATAGGTTCTCTATAGAAATCAGAATAGGTTTCAAGAGCATTACGACATATATATTCATGTTCGCTATTAATCATAGCCATATAATAGCTTGCAAATAAGGTGCAAACTTTCTGATTAATGCTTGAAACATTCCTCTTAAAATCAATATTCACCGGATCTATTTCAAAAACAGGAACGACCCTATTGGCCTTACTAGCGTAGGAAGCAGTTCGAAAATGATCTGTTATTGAAAAATATTGTTCAAACAATTCTTGAGGGAATATGGGATTAGGATGACGTTCATTTATAAGATAACGATCATAGAAATACAATGCATCATAATTATTTCCCTTAGTTCTAGAATTCAGAACTTCCAAATAGTAACCAAAAACTGAATTAAAACCTGATTCTGTTAACAACTTATTAATTATTTCATGGCATTTTCTTGTTCCAGCAAGATCAACAATAGCACTATGAGGACTTGTTAATCCACATTCTTCAAAGTATCTTATGCACAAGTCCTTTTGTTCTTCTTGTTTTTGTCTTAATTTGGAAATGAATGCAGGATCCTCTAATAATAAGCCTATACACAGATCAGTATCTGACATTCCTTTTTCGGCATCAGGGAGTTGATAATCAGACATTTGTAAAATATCTAATATCTTATCTAATGTAATCTTTCTTTTTATAAGAAATAAATTATTAATAGATTCTACTGAAAAATCTGTTAAACCTGGCAGATATAAAGATTTCCTTGACACGTAAAGATAGTGGAGGCCTATTTGAGGAAAGAGATGAGTAAAAGAATTAGCTATAGTATAAAAGATATAAGCATCTCTTGCTAAAAAAAACAAATTTTTGATGCCCCTTTGATCTGCATCATTTAATATATTATAAACAAATGGGACGTAAATAGGAGCGACAAAATCCGCAGCAAAACTTATATGGGGTGTATCTCCAAGCAAATATCTTATGGTTTTAGAAATATTAGCAACCCTCGATAAATACCCCTTATTAAAATAAATGTCCCTTTTGACAAGTAATATCTCATAGTATGATAAATGATGATTAACTAGTTTTGTTTTTATCCCAAGTTTTTGTGGAATTACTGAGTCACTTTTCTTGTTGTCTCCAATATGCTCCCATTTCCTATAATCTATTTTTAATTTATCATGAATGTATTTGTATAGGTTTCCTGTTTCTTTTGTTTTCCCAATTTCGCAGCTTAAGAATAAATAATCTCCATCGACAAATAGATCATATGTTTGCAAAATGCTCTTTATAAAACCAGACGGCAAATACATATCGGAAATAAAACAAACATTCACATTATTATTGTGCAATGTTGTTATCTTTTCCAAAACAGATTTCACAGGGCAAAGCATCTTCTTTTCAATCTCAAGTTCCGTATCCATAATAGTGACCTTGGACTGATTGGTGTATAAAGAGAAATCACAAAAATCGTAAATATCCTCTAAAGTGATATCCTCTTTCTTATCATTAATGAGAAATGCTCTCGCCCTTGCCTCTCCTTCTCTTCTTTCCGCTGAAAAATCTGCATACAAAGCATTACTGCATCCCAATCCTAATACATTCTCAGCCAGAATATCAAACACGGACTCAGGATATCCGCAAGCCCTTATTAAACAAGTATCAAAGATATCAAAAGAATAGGTCATTTTGAATTCAGACATCCCCAAATTGTTTTTTAATTGAATTCCATTCTATCGGCATTCTAAAACCATCAAAAATTCCTTTAAGCATAGATATAAAATTGCGCCATTTATGCTTCTCATAAAGAACGACAAAAAAAAGAGTCTCTATAGCTCCATAAAACTTGCCTTTAAGTGAAATATGAGGCCATTTACGACCTAAATAAATATGATTTCTTTCCACATAATAGTATCTAAAAGCGGGTCTGTTAAGTAGATAAATCTGTCTGCCCCTAAAATGAAGGATTCTGGACTTTTCTCCTAATTCATGCAGAATCTGCGTTTTCATGGTTTGTAGAATTACGTATCCGTTTCTTCTCAAAGATATACAAAAATCCAGATCTACCCAATCTATGAACATGGAATTATCAAAACCACCAACTTTCTGCCATGCGATAACATTCGTTAACGAAGCTGAGGTAATACACCAGCTGATTTTTCTAACATCATAATTGAGATTGTCTTCATCACGTTTAAAATTACGATCGACAATTTTAGGACATACGATTCCTACATCATCTTGAATATATTCTGTCAACGTAGTTATGAGATTTGGTGAGACGATCGAATCCTGATCCAATGTTAAAACCCATGGGATTTTATGGCAATAGCAATAATGACATATTTGATTTAAAGCGAATGCAATGCCTTTATTGGTTTCATTAATGAGTAAGACTATATCAGAACTATCAAATTGCTGCAAATATTCTGTTTTAATAGACCCATTTTCAATTAGAATAATTAGGTCGACCTGGTCTTTTATTGCTAATATATTCTCTTGAAGTCTTACTAAATCCGGATTGTACAATACAATACCTGCTGCAATTCTTGGTCGGTTTTGAGACATAGAATGTTGGTAAATATCGTGGCGACAAAATGATGAAATAATCTAGAGGTGTAGAATTTTAAGCATTTTTCTTAAATATCTTAAAAGTATTATATTGACATGAAATAACCTACAAAATAAAGGTCTGTCATTGACAAGGAGGAAGGCTTCTTGAATCAACATATTCTTTTGATACTTTTGCAATTGCTTATTTAGTTCAATCTTTTGTTCGATGTCTTTTCTCACCGCCAACGGAATACATTCTCTAATTCTAAATAATTCTTCTTTTAGCATTGTATTTTTTTTATTTAAACCATCATTATCATCAAAACTACTCAACCCGTCAGTTGCATCGAATATACATATCAATACGGGTAAATATAAGAAAGAGGCACCACTTAAGCATAATTTTACCCACCTTGCCCAATCAGCATAAATTCTAAAACTCTCATCATAACCTTCTGCTTTAAGAACTGATGCCTTTACAAACATAGCTTGATGGCAAATATTATCATTATAAAAGAATGAGAGAGCAACATCTTTCGGGGCATTCCAATGTATCTCTTTTTCATTAATTTTTCTTATCCAATCTCCATAAACCACATCACCATGAAAATTATACTTAAAAACATTCGCAAGTGTTTCTCCTTCATAAAACACATCACCAGAATTCATAAAACTGAGATATTCTCCTTTTGCTGCCTTGATACCTTTATTCATAGCAAAATATACACCTTTATCAGGTTCGCTTACCCAATAGGAGATATTATCAGAGCATTTTTCAATCAGTTGTTTGCTACCATCTGCAGATCCACCATCTATGACAATCCATTCGAAATCTTTATAAGTTTGAGATAGAACACTATCAATGGTCTTTTGAAGGCCATCCTTATTGTTTAGATTCACTGTTATAATTGATAATTTCATTCTAATCGATGTTCATTTAACGAATCATTCGGCAACCTTATCGTATAAATCGGCATATTGCTTACCAATCTTATCATAAGAAAAACGGTTCAGCACATCCCTTCTAATGTATTCACGGTCATATCTTCTTTGCATTGCCAATTTGATACACTTCACCAATGAATCTACGGTAAAATTATCACAAACGACACCGTTTCCTTGATTAATTAAATCTTGCGCCCCACTACATGGAAACGAAACGACAGGAGTTCCACAAGCCATAGCCTCCAAAGGTGTCTGTGCAAATGCTTCCTGAAAAGATGGCATTACATAATAATCCGCTGCTGAATAAAATAATGACTGTAGCCTATTATTGCCCACATATCCCTCGCATCTAATTTCAAACGAACAATCAGGAATAGTTTTATAGCATCCTAAACACACCAGAACTGTATTTGATATTTCCAAAATCTCAAGTGCTTCAATTAATTCTTTCAAACCTTTTCGATCTTCATGAATATCCTGAGCAATAAATAAGAACACTTTACTGTCGATTGGAATAGAAAGTGCTTGCCTTGCACAATCAAAGGAAATCGGATGGAAATCCTCTCCATCTATACCATTATGAATAACCACATGAGGGAATTTACATAGCAATTTATTCTTGAGAAAGAAATCTTCCATCATTGAAGAAATTGCAACCAATGTCATAGAATCAACATCATTATATGCATGTTCTTTTATCTCACAAAATTCTTCATCCAATCTTTTCAAACTATCTGAAGATTTATCCCTCCACATTGTATAATGAAAACCTCCTAAGCCAGGATTCTCATCATGTATAGTCCAAACTATCGGCTTCTGTATATTCTTAAAGAATGAATTATAGTCTACAAAATTACCTATCCAATGAAGGTGAACAATATCAGCTTCTTGAATCCAAGGATGATAGACTAAAGACTCATAATCTGTAATAGGAGAAGTAAAAGTTCCAATTCCACAATGCTTTCTTTCTTTTGTAATTCTCTTTTGTATAACTTTAGTTTTTGGCCATATTCCGAACTTGTTCATGAGAACCTGAAGCTTTTGAATAGGCCAAATATTCGACCATGGGTAATTAGGCTTTATCACATCAACTATATCCCGTTTTTCTCCTAATGCAACGATAACACGAGCATCAGCCCCTAAAAATCTAGTCGCATTAATAATTCTTTTGGCACAAATGCCAGCTCCTCCTTCTAAAGATGCACAAATATGAACTACTTTCATGTTAATTCTAAAGCCAATAGATTGAAATGAATAATTGTTCTAATTACTAAATCAATACCCAAAAACTGATTATTTATTATTTCATTTATTTCATTTCAATAAGCTACTCGTTAATTTAATATATTCATATTGAAACTGCTGCATTAAATTTTTTGGAATCGAGTATTGATTAACTTTACTTATTTCATTTATGAGGAAATAATCAGACGTACTTAATGAGAAGTATCTAGAACTATATTCATCTTCCATTCCAAGTTTTTTCATCATTCCAATTATTTTTCCATTAGAAGGATCTGTATAATCAACTATATAGTTTTTTCCATTTAGTGCGGTTTGAAGTACTATAGAATGAAACCTCATACCGATACAGTATGCAGCATTGTAAAATTCGTCCATCGTCTGTTTTAGACTCATAGGTTTTTGTACTACAGTTACTTTATCAGATGATATTATATGTGCAATTTTATTAAGGATAATTCTATCATCTCCGCCTATGAAAAAATAATGCATTGGAACTAAATGAATCGGCAGTTGCGACGTTGTTAGTATGTTGCTAACAATTCCAGAGAAAACTTCTATACGGATTCTTTTATTTTGAAAATGACTTGATTCAATTAATACATCTCTGAAGTTAATTGAAATATGATCATTTAATCGAGCCGAAGAAGAATCCAAATAAACATTACATGCAATAAAAGCAGGATCAATAATACTTGATAATTTAGCATTATCGCACCCATGTTTTATCGCTTGCTCTTTAGAAATTGTATCACGGAAAATAACTAAATCAGAATTAAATATAAGTTTCCGTGCTATACTGATTGCTTTTTCGGTTTTAAGAGGCCCCCACCCACAACCCATCAAAACTTTCTTTAGCTTATAACGAGAAGCTATATTATATGCGAAATCTAACATGGACATTTCTTCTAAATCCATCAATGGGCCTCCTCCAACCATTAATATGTCAGAATGCTTAACATTATGCTTTAGTTCAAATGGATTTCGAGTATCAAAAATTTTAATACTCAAATTATTATTACGAGCTGCTATCTTATAGAAATCATAATCTTCAAGTAGTGTCCTTTGAGTATAAAATGGATATAATGAACCTAACCTTACAGAAAAAAAACCAAATGCCTCTGATAAAATTCTTAATATTCCCGCAAATATAGCTCTGTCCCCTATTGTTTCAGTGCCATACCACCCTATTATTGCAATTTCCATAATAAATGATATATTTGCCTTAATAATTCAATGGTAAACTGCTTATAAAAATTTATGTGTACAGAAAAAAATGATTTTTCTTTTCTTTGTATATTATAATATTGCCACACATATCGATTCCGCATATAGAACTTAATATATTCTACTCGACCTCTTATAGTTAAAGGGTGATAGGTGTAATGAACACAATTGTCACAAAGATTTAAAATTTCTTTTTGTGTTTTTTTATAGCACTTCGTTTTTGTCAGTTCAGTAGCTGATTTTTCTTTTAAATTACCAATAACTTCACTTGCAGTTGCACATAACAAAAGATTTAATTTTTCATCAATAGTCACATCTCTATTTGTATAAGAACATATATTCAAACGATTATGTCCATTATGTGTTAAAAAATAAAAATTTGAAAAGTATTGGATTCGCTTATGCAACGATTTTGAAGTAATACATTTCTCAAAAAAAAATTCTGCAGCCTGAATTCTTTTTCTTTCATCATTCAAAACGTAATAATCCGCATTATCAAAAGTTAAGATTCTTTTGTTGGGAATCGCACAATGGTATTCAACTTGTAGATTATTGTAAGTATTTAGAAACATTTCTGTTTCTTTTATGAAGTCAATGTTATGAATTGAAATTGTACAACCAACAGAAAAATCGTCACAATACTTGTCTTTATTTGTACTTAAAAAATCTAAGATTTCTTTTGTCTTCTTGAAACAGTTTGGGATGCCTCTGACTTCTTCTTGAACCTTCCCATATCCATCAACTGAGATACATATATGTATTTTAACAGATTTTTGTTTACATATTTCTTTCGCTTTTTCTAAATATTCAAACAGCCTCTTAGGAGCAAGCCCATTAGAAATACAATATATATCTTTAATCTGTGGCAATATCAATACACTATTGATTATGTCAATAAAATTTGGAACTAGCGTAAACTCACCTCCGTTAAGTCCAACAGTTTTTACCTGAGAAAAGAATGGATCTCTTAATGCTTTTTTCAGAGCCTCATGATCTATGTCAACATGGTCAGATAATTTCCAAATATTACACGTCTTACATCTGCTGTTGCATCTAGATGTTATTGGCATCTGAATAACCAGAGGTTTCTGCCTAAAGTGTAAATAATAAGATAGTAACTCTTTTATTTGTTTGAAATTCATTTTCTATATGTTTCAAATTGCAAAAGACCTGAACGTTTTTGTGAGATTGTTTGGCCAAATCCATAAAGAAAACCTTCGCAATCAAGAACACAACAGCCCTTTCCTTTAATAAAATATTCTATATTAGGCTGATGAAAAAAAACATCAACTATTAACCTTCCATTATAAAGAGTTTTAGGCAACAAGATGGTAGTCTCTACCTCAAAACTTCCACACAAATGTAATAATTTTTTTGAATCATCACAAAACGAATATGATGCCATAGGAACTTCTGTCTCATTTCGAAATATCAAGGTTATATCTGTATTAACCTCAAAATCTGTATGTCCACGAAATAAAACATGTAAACTATCTTGTCCTGATTTAATAATCGAAGATGCCTTATCCGTTCCATTAATAATGATATCTTCAATAAGGACTCCTTTTTTAATCCATTCTAGATTATCTTTAATTCTCGATTCTTCTTTAATCGAATATATTTGTAGATATTGATCTACACATTCATCTGCTGTTCCTGTGAATTCAATTTGACCATTCTTTAGAACTATACCATTTGTACAAAGATTTCTTACTGCCGTCATGTTATGACTTACAAAAAGGACGGTGCGTGCCCCTCCTTGAGAAATATCTTTCATCTTACCAATAGCTTTCTTCTGAAACTCGGCATCGCCGACAGCCAAAACCTCATCAACCACCAATATTTCCGGCTCCAAATATGCGGCTACAGCAAATCCTAAACGGACTGTCATACCACTAGAATAACGCTTGACAGGGGTGTCGAGATAGCGCTCAACACCAGCGAAATCAACAATCTCATCCAGTTTTCGGGTAATCTCGGCACGAGTCATACCCATAATACTGCCGTTCATATAGATGTTCTCGCGACCCGTCATTTCGGGATGAAATCCTGTTCCAACTTCCAATAAGGAGCCGATCCGACCTTTGGCACGAATAGTTCCAGTGGTAGGTGATGTGATGCGTGAAAGAAGTTTTAACAAGGTTGATTTCCCTGCTCCGTTCTTCCCTATAATACCTACTACATCGCCTTGTTCGACCTCGAACGAGATGTCTTTCAATGCCCAGACAAAATCCGAAGAACCTTTCTTCGAACGCTCATTGGTTTCGCCAATCTTCAAATAAGGATCTTCCTGACCCAGGACACTGGTTTTCCACCAGCGATTCAAATCATGGGACAACGTTCCAGTTCCAACTACACCCAAATGATATAACTTGCCAACGTGATCAAATTGTATGGCTATATTGCTCATAATAATAATCTATTGTATGGTTTATCAATAATTATGAAATTGCACTTCGACTGATTGATTGAACATACTTTGGCAAATAGAAAAACTCCTTTACATAAAGAGAATACTTATTCAAACAACTGTAGAATGCTTGACTTAAACTATTATTGAAACAAATAAGTCTCTGATAAATGAAATACATTTCACATAATACCAATAACTTTTTATTCATTTTAGTCAAATCATAAATGTAACTATAAAGGCGTTTAGCTGGAGTTTTATATGCAAAAAACTTGATATATAAGTTTATCATATATTCAATTGCCTTAAAATTTCTTCGATTCACTTTCAAATTAGAAAAATAGACCTGAAAATCCGACAAAGTTCTTGATACACTTATTTCATTTTTAGGGATTAAAGCATTTATAGTAATATTAAAAAAAGAATTCATAAATGTTTCACTAAAAGGGAAATCATAAAGTAATTCTAAGGCTTTTCTTTGAATCGTTTTAGCACATATTTGTTGTTCTGATAAATGCGCTGTGCTGATTTGACTCTTACTTATTCTATAATAAAGAAGATCTTCCTCAATATTTGAAATCTCACCATGCTGCATAATCCACACCCAAAGCGCATAATCCTGAGCATATTTAAATGACTCGTCATATCTTACTTCTATCCCATTAATAATTCTTTTAAAAATGGCAAGCGGATGCCTTAATACGGGTTCCTTTAAGATAATTAGTCGTAAACTTTTAGTTGATTGAATAAAATTGACTTTTCTGCCAGTTCTCTCACCATCTTCGTTTATTAATTCACAACAAGCACCTGAAGCAAGAAGATGAGGATTCGATTCCATGAATGCAACCTGTTTTTCTAACCGCGTTGGAAAACTGATGTCATCGGCATCCATTCGTGCTATATACTTTCCTGTGCAATAATTAAGGCCAACATTGAGTGACTTTGTAATACCCATGTTGTTTTCATTCGGAATGAACCTGATGCGTTCATCTTGGGATGCATATTCCCCAATTATGCCAAAGATTCTCTCGCGGTCGGAAGGGGGAGTGTCGCCAACAATGACAAACTCAAACGACTCGTAAGTCTGGTTCAAAATACTTTCGATTGCTTCGCGAAGATAAGAATCCTTCTCCTTATAAACACACATTAAAACACTAACAACGTAACTTTTTTTTTAAAACTTTTGTTTTCCATTTTTTTGAAATTTTTAAAATTATTAAACCATTTTTATATTACTTTCATCTCAACATCCTGAAGAATAATATTTCCCCAACTTTTGGGCCATAATGACAATATCTTTCCCTTCGTAAAGAAAACAACCTCGAAGTTTAGGACATCAAACAACACATCATAATCCCTCAGCCCAGTTTCAAGATCTTTCAATCCAATATTGAAATTTGTGGAATACCGTCCTCGAGAGAGGTTATGATGACGAACAACAAGCCTTACCTGAAAAAGGTCCTTGTCTTTTGGCACTTCAGTGACTTCGGACACATAAGTTCCTACATACCCACCTTCTATGTTTTTGAAATGTAAACCAATAGTAAACTTTTCAATATCTCGGTTGTTTACCTTTACCATCAAATTGAATATCAGGGGCTCATCGCTGGCCACATGAAGATTATCGTTTTCAATGGATGCTTCTACTATCTCAAGTTCTTTATCGACTTTCATTACTCTGTGCCTCTTTTCAATAGTCACAACCCTTGACATGTCGCTATTTTTTGTTTCAACATAATGGTCGACACAGTCATTAGCAGTTCCGATGTAGTCTATCTGACCGTTCGCAAGCACAATACCATTATGACAAAGACTGCGAACCGAAGGAAGATTATGGCTCACAAAGAGTACCGTTCGGCCACCACCACGAGAAATGTCCTGCATCTTCCCAATGGCTTTCTTTTGAAACTCGGCATCACCTACAGCAAGAACTTCATCAACCACCAAAATTTCAGGTTCCATAAAGGCTGCAACCGCAAATCCCAGACGAACGGTCATGCCACTGGAGTAACGCTTGACGGGAGTGTCCAAATAACGCTCGACACCTGCAAAATCGATAATCTCATCCAACTTGCGAGTAATCTCAGAGCGAGTCATACCCATAATGCTGCCATTCATGTAAATGTTTTCTCGACCGGTCATTTCGGGATGGAATCCAGTTCCTACTTCCAACAAGGAACCCAAGCGACCTTTAGCTCGAATTATTCCTGTGGTTGGCGAAGTGATGCGGGATAGTAATTTCAATAATGTAGATTTGCCGGCACCATTTTTACCAATAATACCCACTACATCTCCTTGCTCGATTTCAAAAGAGATGTCCTTCAATGCCCAAACAAAATCCGAAGAACCTTTCTTCGAACGATCGTTGGTCTCACCTATCTTCAAATAGGGATCTTCTCTGCCCAATACTTTGGTTTTCCACCAGCGATTCAGATCATGGGACAATGTTCCAGTTCCAACAAGTCCCAAATGATACAACTTTCCAACTTGATCGAACTGAATAGCTATATTACTCATACGTATAAGAATCTGTTGTTATACGGTGTCCATGAAATTTCGCTCAACACGATTGAAGATAAGCACGGCAAAGAACAATGTGACACACATAAAGATGGTACTGTATAACAGGCCTCCCCAATCGAGTGAACCACATCCCATGCAGCTATACTTGAATGCTTCGAAAATTGGAGTAAGGGGATTGAGTTCAATAAGATATTTATATTTCCCAGGTGCAGCACTCAGAGGATAAATGACTGGAGTAGCATACATGAAGAGTGAAATTCCGAATGAAACAAACTGCTTCAAATCCCTGTACTTAGTAGTCAAAGATGTTATGACTAATCCCCAAGACATGCCATGGAATGCTATCAAGAATATCAAAAAGGGGAAAAGAATAATCGACCAGTTTACAGTGAGTGGAACATCGGTGAAATAATAATATAGATAGACTATAATAAACAAACAGAGTTGAATCATCATTTTAATTAAATTAGAGATGATTCCCGATAACGGGACAACTAATCGAGGGAAATACACTTTTCCAAAAATACCCGCATTGCCAACAAAAACATTCGAAGAAACATTGAAACAGGCCGTAAAATAGTTCCAAAGCATGATGCCGGACAAGTAGAAAAGCGGCTGTGGGGCCCCGTCTGTAGAAATGCCTGCCAATCCACCAAACACGAACATATACATAATAGTTGTGAAAAGTGGTTGGATGACGAACCAAAGCGGACCAAGGATAGTTTGTTTATAGATAGTAATAATGTCTCGTTTGACATACATATAAATCAAGTCGCGATACCGCCAGATTCCCTTGATATCAATGTCAAGCCATTTCTTTCGAGGTTGAATTACTATTGTCCAATCGTTTGTTTGTTCCATCTATTATTAATAACTATGATTTTAAATTAATTAATATTTTTGATAATAATGATATTTGTGTAATGATTCAAAACAAATCTTTATAAAATGATTGAAAAGGGCAATAACAAGAATAATTAAACAAGATAGTATTATAGAAGATGGCAAACCCAATGATTCACATCCTGCATATTTACGAAGCAAGAAGATAACCAATACGTGAAACAAATAGATCCCCATTGTGTTGCTTCCAATAAAACTAATCCATTTTCGAATAATGTGATTTGATGAGTTTGAACTCTTTAACAAAATAAACAATCCCGTAGCCAGAGCCATAGCCCCTATAGTGGGGAAAGAGCCGTTAACACCATCAAAAACGATCTGAAAATAATTGCTTAATGCCACTACTTCGAAATGGATTAGCAACAATCCTACGGTAATGGCGAGAAGCGAGAAATATCGTGTAAGAGTCTTATGCTTTAGATGATAGCCAAGATAAAAATATACCAATGCATAGAATGTGTAAAAGCCATCGTGTCCAAAAGAAAGAAAATTGGAACCTGGCTTATAAAACACGACACAATCAACCAATAGATTGGAAAGAAATGGATAGATGATAAGCATCAAAAAAACGATATGTCGCAACCATTTCCATTTATTCAAGAAATAACTAACAACATAAACCATTCCCAAAGTTCCTAAGAACCAGAAATGCACCATTTCGTCTCCTATGGAGAAGCATTTTTCTAATAGAATACGCTGTAGAACTACCTTACTAAACAGAAACAGAAGAACCATCTTAATGGCTTTCAAAATGGACTCCTTCAGATTCAATCGCTTTGGCAATACCAAAGCTCCATGAACCATCAAAAACAAAGGCACACTCGCGGCACAAAAAGACAAAACGAACTGATTGAAGTTTGGTAAGAAATATTTGCCTGACTCTATTGTTCCTATATCTATCCCTCCCAAATGATAGAATACAATCATGAATATGGCAATCGTCTTAATCAAATCATAACCAAAGATACGATTTTGGCTATTCAGCATAACTAAGATTGTATTTCTGCATTACTGCACGAAGTTGCTTATCATTCAGCAAATCCTTATGGTTGCTATTGATTCGCCAAAGAGCTGAATCCTGAATGGATTCATTAATTAATAGTGGGAAATGAGGATAATGAGAACAAGCAGAAACCACAAAGGTCTTTGATAACCGTGCCATACAATTAAGCCAGACATCATCCGCTGTAGGACATATCTTCATAAAAACCGACTGGTTGAGGACCTCAGGCGTAAAACAATGGGGGGGATATAAAACGGCTCCTGCACCTTCAAAAAAGTTCAATTTGCTGATTCTATCTTTTTTTTCCAATTCCTTCCACGTCATCAATGAAGTAGGATTACCTTGATTATCCAGCGAGACATCCATTACTCTGTTTGCACAAATACAATCAGGATGCTTTTGATGGGCTGACAAAAGGAGTTCCAAAGTATCAAACGGATATAGGATATCATCATCGATGGATATTATAATGGAATCCGGGGCCTCCTTCAATATGGGAATTAATTTTTTGTACGAACCAATATCTTCCGTATATCTTATCTCAAGTCCTCTATTATTCTGATTCAACAACGTCTGTGGTAATTTCTCATCTTGGATATCCTTTGAGAGGCAAAGAACAAAGCGATTGGGCTTTATACTTCCCTGCATAATCGATTCGATTGCAAGGTATGCTTCGTATATACGGCGACTATGAGACGTTAGAGATACAATTACTTCTTTCCCATCTATTTTACAATCAACAACTCCTTTTTCTTTGGAATTAAGGGCAAGATAGGTAAGATGCTGAGCTCGTTCACTATAATACAATTTATTATAGACGGCTGCTGCGATTGAATCCCGTATCTTACTCAGAAACGCATGAATAATCGATGGCATAGATATTGTGTCTTAATGAAAAATATCAACCCAACTATTTACATCATAGCTATCGACAACATCTGAGGGAAGTGGTTCGAAAGGAGAATGAAGAAACACGGGCAACCTTGAAATATCGTCTTCGCCAAGAATAAAAATATTCTGATGACGAAAGAATGAATAATGGCGGACAGCAGGGTTATTTGTAAGAAGCTTGCGATGAATGGCAATCGCCTCCAAAGGACGAAGCGTACAGGAAGGATCTCCTGTATGAACAATCTCAACTAAACATCGGGATTGTAAAGCCATTTCCATATAGACTGAATAAGGAATATATTCGGACGTGGAATGCACCGATACGAATTTGCAAGTGTAAGAGGAAAGCAATGAACGAATACTCTCTATTTCCTCTACTCTATTCTTGGCATATCCAACAAAAAAGAAATCATAAAGAATCGAACTATCTTTCAGGGATGTTACTTGCTGATAGGGCCTGATATTAAAGAACTGAGTATGCCACCTGAATCCGAATTTTTCAGCATCTAATTCATCGTAAGTAATTACTTGGAAACGATGCTTCTGGATTACAGGCAGGTTATTCCCAAAAATCTTGTCATTTCCTTTGTGATTCCACAACCAAATATAACGGGAAACACCTTCTGGGACTATTTTGGCAATGGCTGAAAGTAAAGCTGAATCGGTATATTCTGCAATTATGACAGCATCATCAGCTTTTAATCCTTTTATCGTATTTTGCAAATAAGAACTCAATACAAAGTGTATGGGCAAGGGAATAGTAGAACCATATCTGCGGGATACCTTCTGAATAATATTGCTATGCCGATTGAGCGGGAAAAGCATTATATCGGAACGTAACTTTAGTCCAGAAAGTACAAATTCCCAGATATCCACATCCGGGTAGATTATCAATTTCATCTATTCTTTAACGAGCTAAGAATATCCCTCACTTTTAATACAAAAAGAGCCAAAATATCCAAGTGTTGAACAATCAAACATGCCGATAGCTTCAGATAGGACATCGTCTTATATTGAAAAATACCCTGGTGACATTCTGGATAAACAGTTTTCCACATCTTGATATTACGTGTTTGAGGGAAAATCAGCAAATACTGTTTTAATTGAAACTTGAGCCAATTCAACTGAAATGAATAATGATCAATCAAACCCTGATCTTTTAAAAATTCCTCGATAACACGGCCACATTGTATAAGACTCAGGCATTTCTCTGGTGTCAAAGTATGTGTCAGCGAATCGCTATGTTGAACATAATGGTAAAATGGTCGATTAACACAGACGGTTAAATTAGATAGAAGAAGAGACTTCAATGACAAGCAGAAATCTTCGCCCCACAAGAGCACCTTCGAAATCTGAAGATGATTCTTGACAATGAATTCTCGACGAATGAGCTTTAAAACAAGAGACCCGGTTTGTGGACCAAGCTGGAAAGTCAAGTTCTGGGCGCGATGATCATAAGCAGGAACAATTATTGAACTTGTTCCATTTTCATAATCTATACAATAGGCACACGTCACGATATCGGCGCCTTCGGAAACTGCCTTTTCGTAGAGAGTCTGGTAGGCATCGGGCTCCACCCAATCATCGCTGTCGCAATGGATGATATAATCTCCCTTGGTTGCCTTCAAACCTTCGTGTCGAGCTGCACCTACTCCACGATTCTCATCGTAATGTATGAAGATGACTTGCTCCTTTCTATTTGGATAATCAGATAATGTCTTTTTAACAATATCAATGCTTCCATCATCAGATCCATCATCTATAAAGATATATTGAATCGAATCCAGTGTTTGCTCAAACAAACTCCTGCAACACTTCTCGATATACTTAGAAGCATTATATATTGGAACTATTACAGATACCTTGGGATTCATCCAATCAAAGGAAAAAGATTATATTTTTCGAAAACTGCCCGAAATTGAATATCATTGCGGCAATTCTTTGGATCTTCATTCTGATGAACAAGACCAGAACTCTGCATACGAAGGTTCATGATTCCACCCGCACATCCATTTCCATAGCGACTTTCGACATGGGAGATTAAAGTACCATTCTTCAATGCCATAGCTGTGAACCAGATATCATCTGCGAATGGGCACAATACACGAAATACATCATCATTAAAAACCTCCTCAGAAAGTGAATAAGGCGGATAAAGACATCCTTCACAACCAATGATTACATTTCTTGCTGTTGTCTTTTCAGGATGTGTGTATTGTTTCCATTTCAAATAGCTTTCAACCTTATCCTGTTTATCCTTTGTTATGATGGCTACACGATAAGCTTGTATAGATGAAGAATCCTTTTTATAAGCCTGCAACAAATGCTCCAACATATCGGGACGATAAAACATATCATCGTCAATGGTGATAACGATATCCTCAGGGAACGCTTTCAAAGCTGGAATGAGTTTCGTATGAGGTCCCATATCCTTTACGTACCTGATTTCCAAACCTCTTCTCTGTTGGTTTTCAAGAAAACATGAATGAGCCTCTTTGTCGTTAGGCAACCAAAGAATAATCCGATTAGGTTTCATGGTTCCCTGCATAATGGATTCAATGGCAAGAAATGAATCCATTATTCGATTTCCATGAGAGGTCAAAGAGACAATGACCTGCTTGCCTTTCACATACGACTCTGAAGATATGCCCTTCTCTGAAGAATGTTGCGCTAAATGTGTGTATTGAAACTCCCAATAGTCAGAAAGCGTCATCACTTCATTTGTCTTCATACTATCATCCAGAATAGAATGAAGATTACGATAAAAATGAAAACTTGATAGTAATCTTGACCAAATACTCATCTCCTTGAGTGAATAAATAGGACCAAACTTCTTTTTTCTGCTTTGTCCAAAAGAAAATAGTATGCAAGTAAAACCAAAATGAGAACAAACAAGAGAAAACAAATAAACTTGTTGAACAAACTATTGGGAAAGATAGAAAGAAGGTAGATGTATCCGATTGTTGATAATAATATCAATGAAAATGACTTTACAAAAACCTCAAAAATGAATTTAACATCTATCTGGGGAACCTGAACCTTCAGAAAATAAAAATCTGTCGCAACAATTACGACCAGACAGATCAGATTACACCAATAAGCACATGCAGGAGTAAAAGCGAAGTGAAAAAGAAGAAAAATAACGGGCAGACAAAGAAATTTATATGTTCCACTTGCAATACTCATCTTCTTTATATCACCTTGAGCATAAACTCCTAAATTAATGATAAAATTTACTATTCCCAACAAATTATCAAGCAAAAGAATACGGCAGAAAACTACCGTATAGACAGGAACATCATTTAACCATAACTGCAACAAAAATGGCATTTCAATAATGGCTGGAATCGAAAACAAGCAAAGCAAGACAAGAGTAATCTTCAAAGCCTTACCCATAAGGTACATCATTCGATTGAAATCGCCAGAAGCATATTGCTTGATAATCTGAGGACGAAATGCTGCAACAACATTAAAACCCAAAGTCCAGAAGATTCCCTGTATCATGGACGCAAGGCCACAGGATGCATTGAGTGCAACGCCAAAGAATCGATTGATCAAAATGTTGATACCCTGTTGCCGAACGGACACACTGGCATCTGCATAAAGATTCCATCCGGTAAAGGAAAGCATCTTACGAAGTATCTTTGGATTCCAAAAGAAATAAAGATGAGATTCCGGGTAATGACGAAGACAAAAGATGCGATAGAGTGTTCGAATAAGTACTGTGACAGCAAAGACTAAAATGCCATAAAAAATCAATCTATCGTTTGACGTCAACTGAAGTATCCAAACAATAATCAATTTCAGAATTGCATTCAGAATTTCCAACCAGGCATAGACATCCATTTGCTCATGAGCCAAAACCACAGCTGTATAAGGAGCCTGGGTAATCCCGAAGACAACCGACAAGATGGATAACTGATAAATACAATTAGCTGCGAAATGACGTCCTTGAGGAATGTCCAGTTGACAATTGACAAACCACAATCCGATGGTTTCAGAAAATAGAACGATTATCAGGGCTATTATCAAATGACTTTGGAATGCTGTATTAAAGGTCTGATTCAGATTCTCTAAATCACCAGTTCCCAAATCGTACGTAATAAACCGTGATGTAGCTCCCGCCATGGAAGCATTCAGGAAAGAAAGAAGCGAAACAATCCCACCTACCAAACCATAGATACCATAGTCTTCTACACCGAGTGTATGAAGAACCACTCTGCTCGTGTATAAGCCCACAACTACACTTAGGAGCGTCCGAAGATACAACATCAGTGTGTTGCGGGCTATAAGTCGAGTAGAAGGTTCTGTTTGGAGCATTATTCGTCCTTTTCGCTCTTTTCGTCTTCTTCCTTGTCCTTGTCCTGACCGAATCCATAGGCATAGCCGTAGCCATAGCCATACTTATAACTGCGGCCATAGCCGTACGAGTAGCCATAACGGCTTCCGTACTTGTGATAACCATAACGGCTGAAGGCATCGGTTGGTGCATTCAGAAGAATAGTCATCTTGGGCAGACGATTCTCGTCGTAATACTTCTGCACATCAGGAAGGGCAGAAAGCTGCAAGGCCTCGGCACGAACCACGAAAATGGTCATATCAGCCAAACGAGAAATGATGGTGGCATCGGCAACAATCTCAAGTGGAGGACAATCCAGGAAGATATAATCATAATCCTTACGGACAGCAGCTACAAGTTCATCCAATTTCTGATCATAAAGCAATTCCGTAGGATTCGGCGGTATCTTACCAGCGGGCATAACCTCAAGTTCAGGGACTTCGGGAACAGATTTGATCAAGTCCCGATAATCATCAACATAACCACCCAAATAGTTCGACAATCCTTTGGAATGTTTTCCTACAAGCGCAGAAAGCGAACGCTTACGCATATCCAGGTCAATGATAAGAGTCTTCTTCTTCTTGAAGGTCAAAGCCATACCCAGGTTACTTGCAATGAATGTCTTACCAGAATTCGGGTTAAATGAAGTCAGCATGATGACACGTGCGCCATCCCCCCTGCCTGCCACAAACTCCATATTGGTACGAATGACACGGAATGCTTCATTCATAATATTCGTGCTATTCTCTTTCACCACAATATGAAGAGTTTTGTCTTCATGATGATGTTTTCGGTTTTTAAACCGCTCTTTGAGATCATCTATAAAACGAGAAATTCGAGAACGATTATCCATCAAAGGCAATTCTCCCAAGAATGGAATCTTCAAATTCTCCAAGTCCTTGCGTCCACGCACAGAAGTATTCGTTATCTCACGAAGTATAAGGAATGCTATCGGTATGAGCAAGCCTAAGAAGATACACATTCCATAAATCCTTGTTGCAACAGGAGCAGTGGGTGCATTACTACCCGATGGAGGTGTTACAACACGATTATTATAGGCGGTAAATGCCTGTGACAATTCGTTCTCCTCTCGTTTCTGAAGCAGGAACAAATAGAGAGACTCCTTTACCTTTTGCTGTCGTTCAATAGATAGCAAGTGTTTGTTCTGGGAGGGTGAGGCTGCGACTTTGCTGTTGCTCTGGGCCTTAATTCCTTGTGCAGTTCGAATATATAGATTCAACTCATTGATATGATTGTCTATGGAACTGATCATGGTCGAACGCAGAGCTGCCAATTGGGCATCGAGATCCTGTACGATCGGGTTCTCCAAAGAGCTGGCAGAAACCAAGTTGTTACGGCGCATCACAAGATTATTATACTGACTAATCTGTCCTGTAATACTTGCATTACTTAACCCTTGACTTGCTGGCAGAAGTTGCATATAATTGGATTCTGTAGTCAAATAGGTACGCAATGAACGAGCCAAATATAACTGATTATTATAATTGATGAGTTGGTTAGTCGCATTCTGGGACTGGCTCACATACATGCCTGCCATGGCTTCGGCATTGCCGATAATCAAGTTGTCGGATTTATAATCAGAGATGCTGCTATCCACATTACCCAACTCATTCTCAATCACATTCAAGCGTTCGCTGATAAACTGATTCGTACTGATGGAAACTTGATTGCGATCATTCATCCACTGCTCATTGTAAATGGCAATCACGCTATGCAAAATCTCCTCTGCTCGCTGAGTATCATAGTCTGTGACCTGCAAATTAATAATCGTGGAACCTGCTTCAGAAGTTACTTTCAATTCGCCAGAATACTTTGCTGAAGCAGCTTGTGCTCGCAAATGCATCGCTATAATCGGCATTAAAGGCCTGAAATAATAGGGTGTAGCTGAAACAATAACATTTCCAATCGGAGTAGTAAGCGTTTTCCCTAACTGACCAGATATAGAAGTACCTTCAAAGAGACGACCGTTACGATTGAAATTATTCAAAACGAAGGTGCTATCGCTTTCAAAAGCCACTGAAACACTACATGCTTCCTCCTCTTTCACTTCAAGCATCTTCACTTCGATGGGAAGATTACTGCCATATAGCACAGACCTTCGAAATCTTCCCTCAATCTCATATTGCATCTGCAGGTTCAATCTCCGAACAACTTCTGACATCACGACAGGGGATTTTATTGTAAAAATCTCGTTCGTCAGATCGACAGATTGAATCATAAGACTGGCATCACTATATCCGTAGGCAGAGGTACCCAGAATATTATTCTTATTCATGTCCTTCAAAAGGATAGAGGCCCTTCGTGTATATACAGGGCGAGTCTTTCGAAGATACAGATTTGCCGCACCATAGCCGATAACTACGCATAAAAGGATCCAAAACCAGTTCGAAACAAGTATAAGCAAAATATCAGAGACTTTCAAGCTCTGAGTCGATAACACAGATTCCGCAGTATTCTTCTGCTGAACTGGAATTTGCTGTTGATTATTATTCGGTAGCATTATTTTAAGTTTTTATCTTCTGAAAAGAGCTATCATACCCAATGTACTGGAAATAAGACTAAACCAGAAGGTATAGTTAACAACCTGTGAGCCATATTGTGTTGTTGTTCGCTTTACCTTATTGCTTGGTTCCACATATATTACGTCTTTTTGCTTCAAATAATACACAGGAGAATTGTAAAGATCCTCAGCAGAACAGAAATTCACTTCGTAGGATATAACTTTGTCGATTCCAATCTCGCGAATCACTCGGACGTTCTCACGTAAACCAGTCAATTGTAGATCTCCTGCCTGAGCGATAGCATCCAGAAGTGTAAAATTATCACGGTCAATATTAATCCGTCCTACGCTGCCTGCTGAACCAATTACTGTAACGTAAAGGTTATTGAACGTTACAGTAATAACAGGATCCTTCACTAAGTTTTGGTCCTGAATCATTTTTTTGATATATAATTCAAGTTCGGTTCGCGTCTTGCCTGCTACAGGAATGCGGCCTAAAACAGGGAAATCTATCGTACCGTCAGCATCAATCACATATTGGGATTCTCGTCCACCATACCCTCCTCGAGCTTCTCCAACAGTATAAGTGCTATATTTGGAGAAAATTGACGAAAGAGCAGCATCTCGAGTTGAAACCAAAATATTGATTTGGTCACCAGCCTGGAAGATTACTTCCGTTGGCTTAACAACAGATAATTCCTTTTCCAGAGGCATGTCCTGGAAATAAGCCACATTGTAGGGAGCAGAACACCCGGTAATCGCCAAAAGTACAATGGCGAAAAACGAAATGCGAAAAGCACAAAATTTGTTGAATCGTATCATATCAGAAAAATTTAAGTTGCGGAAGAAAAGAGGTCTTTATGAAGGGAATACTGAGGTCTTTCCACGCCTTCGGCATTGGTTGTCACACCAGAAGATGGCACAACCACACATAATTTACCAATAAGCTGCGCAAATTTATATAAAAAAAATAACACCCCAAAATAATAAATGAACTTTTTATCATTTTGGGGTGTTATTTTGTCTTTTTTGGGCATTTTTAGCTACTGGCGTATCCATTTTAGGACCTCTTTCCACTCAAATTTCTTGCCGTACATGAGGATTCCGGTGCGATAGATACGAGCGGCCAGCCATAACACGACAAAAGCGGTGAGATACAATATTCCCATCGAGAGCATGATCTCCCAAGCTGGCACATCGTAGGGCAGACGAACCATCATGGTGATGGGCGACGTGAATGGAATCATCGAGCACCACCAAGCCAGCGGGCCATCGGGATTCTCCATCGAGAACATGCCCGCATAAAGAGCAAAGATCATGAAGAACATGATGGGCCCCATAAACTGGGAGGTATCCTGCTGCTGATCGACAGCGGAACCGAAGGCGGCAAATAGACTGGCATATAGAAGATAACCTCCAATGAAATACAGAACAAAGCAGGACAGGATGAGTGGATAATCGATGCTCAGAATCATCTGAATGATTTCCTTCGTTCCAGAATTAAGTGCAACACCGGAAGTTTCCATCGCTTCGATTGCTTCGGAAGAGCCCATCGGAGTCATCATCTCGGGCGACATGTTCAAGCCAAAGATGCTGGCGGCAATCGTTCCTCCCACACTAAGCAGTATACCCCAAATAGCGAACTGAGTGAAACCGACAAGTGCAACGCCAATAATTTTGCCTAACATCAGCTCCAAGGGTTTGCAGGAAGAAACAATGACCTCGACAATGCGATTGGTTTTCTCCTCCACCACGCCGCTCATGATCATCGCACCATACGACAGCACGAACATATAGATGGCTAAAGCAAGAACCAGGCCTAAAATAGAGGACAGTTCGGAACTGCTGATGGTTTCTTCTCCTTGTTCATCCCACTTCACGGAATTAACATGCAGACTGACATCACAGTCCTTCACGATTTCCTCGAGATTATCAATTCCATAACTGGCGATGCGTGTCTTTCGCAGCGCGGGACGTAGGAAATGCTCAATCTCGCGGCCAAACGAACCCGGGACAGACGATTCGCTATAGATGCTGAGTTCCAATGTGCTATCGATGCTGGAAGGAATCACTATCAGCGCATAATAATCCTTGTCTCCATTTACAAATACGGCATGCGGATCAGCATCATCACCAGTAGGAATTCCAACGAAATGAAACTCATCGAAATCCTTGATCAACGGAGCATAGGCATGTTGCGGCGACTGGTCGATGATGGCCACGACCTTCTCGTCGGTGCTGCGCACACTGCTCAGCATGATTGGCGCAACCACACAAAGCAGGATGGAAAGAATAGGGACAAGCAAAGTAGTCAGAATAAAACTTTTCTTTCCGACAGTCTGTAAATACTCTCGTTGAATAATTAATCCAAGTCTTGACATAGAACTTTATAATATATAGTAACTAAAATAACTATAGGAACTATAGGCACTATAGAAACTATAAAAACTACAGAAGATTAGCTATTTACTTTCAGTTTATCTGCCGCACCGACAGCCTGCATGAAAATCTGTTGCATCGTAGGGAGTACCTCGTGGAAACCAGCAAGAGGATACTGGGCATTAAGCTGTGCAATAGCATCATGGATTGACATGCCTTTTGGGAGCTGGTAATCGAACTCCTGACCATCTTCCAGCTGTACGCGGAACTGATGGGTACGATATTTGTGACGTATCTCATCCACCCTACCCTGAAGTACAACCTCGGAATGATTGATAAGCGAAATCTCCTGGCACACTTCTTCGACTGAAGACATGTTGTGCGTAGAGAAGAGAATAGCAGCACCCTCATCCCTCAACCGAAGAATCTCGCGCTTGAGTTGTTCCGTATTGACAGGATCGAACCCCGAAAAGGGCTCATCGAAAATGAGCAAGGGAGGACGATGAATGACGGTAGCGATGAATTGCACTTTCTGCGCCATGCCCTTCGAAAGCTGCTCCACCTTCTTGTCGCGCCAATTGCCGAGGTCAAAACGCTCCAGCCACTCCCCCATCCGCTGCATGGCATCGTGTTTGGTAAGGCCACGAAGACGGGCCAGATAGACAATCTCGTCCTGAACCTTCATCTTCTTATATAGACCACGCTCCTCGGGCAAGTACCCGATATGACGAATGTCTTCATCGGTCATGGGACGACCATGCATCAGCACTTCGCCGCTATCGGCATGGGTGATGCGGTTGATGATGCGAATCAAGCTGGTCTTACCGGCACCATTAGGGCCCAACAGTCCATAAATGGAACCATCGGGCACCTTCAAATTGACATGGCTCAACGCCACATGATTGCCATACTTTTTACAGACGTCGTTAACTTCTATGAATGATGACATCAGGAAAAAATAACAATTAACAATGAATAATTAAAATAAAAGGGTAACAAAGCAAAACTAAGCATTCTGCTTCAAATCCTCAACAAACTTGTTGATGCGCTCCATCTGGCGAGAAATCCGGATGTTCTGAGGACAGTGAGGCTCGCACTGGTTACAACCCACGCAATGATCCGCCTGACGCAAACGAGGTACGGCCCGATCATACGAAATCAGATAGTCACGACGCATCTTGGCATAATTGGGATCCTCAGCACCTGCTGGCAGCGAACCTTCGTTTACACATTTATTATAATGTACAAAGATTGCGGGAATATTCAAGCCGTAAGGACAGGGCATGCAATAGTTGCAGTCGTTGCAGGGAATCAGAGGATATTTGAGGATGAGCTGGGCTGCTTCCTCCAGATAATCGAGGTCTTCGTCGGTCAAGGGCTTCAAAGGGCTATAGGTGCGAAGATTGTCCTGCAGATGTTCCATATAGGTCATACCCGAAAGGGCTGTAAGCACACCATCATAATGGCCGCAGAAACGGAAAGCCCAAGAAGCAGAGCTCATCTGTGGCTCACGGCTCTTGAAATGAGCAATGACATGATTGGGAAGACGGCTCAGACGTCCTCCAAGCAGTGGCTCCATAATGACTGCCATAATACCACGCTTGTTCAATTCGTTATAGAGATAATCTGCATTGGTATTGCGGCTATTCTGTTCGCTGGCATGACGCCAGTCCACATAGTTCATTTGAATCTGCACAAATTCCCAATGATACCGGCCTTCGTCATGCCACTTGAGCAGCATGTCAAAGACACGGATGTCACCATGATAGCTGAATCCGAGATTGCGGATAACACCTTTCTTCTTCTGTTCGACCAGCCAATCGAGGATACCATTCTCCATGAATCGCTTGTTGAAGGTTTCGATGGCATCCAGTTCCTTGCCTCCATCACGAGCCGTGCCACCGATGGAATGCAGTAGCAGGTAATCGATGTAATCGGTCTGCAGGAACTTGAGGCTTCGATGGAACATATCCTGAGCTCCCTTGGTCGTCCAATCCTGCGGAGCGAAATTCGACAACTTGGTAGCGATATAGTAGCTGTTGCGTGGATAACCCGATTGCTTCAAGGCTATGCCTGTAGCCATCTCTGAGAAGCCTTTGCCATAGGCCGGACTGGTGTCGAAATAGTTCACACCATGATCCAGCGCATATTTCACCAGCTTATTGGTCTGTTCCTGATCGATGGAGTTCTCACCAGCACCCTGATTCTGCCCAAAAGTCTGGGGAAGGCGCATCATTCCATAGCCCAGGAGCGAAACCTTGTCTCCTGTAAAGGGATTGGTGCGATAGGTCATCTCACCCAACTGGTCCTCGCTGAAAGGACTACCCGCAGGATCAAAATCTCCCACGATATCCTGAGTCTTGACAGTACCTCCTGTACAAGACTGGAGAGCCACACTGGCTCCAACAACTGCGCTTCCGAGGCCTAAGCGACGGAGGAATTCACGTCTATTGATAAAATGTTTTTCCATAGCCAAATCAGATTTCACGTTGAACATCTATGCCCTCAACATAAATTGCAGAGAAGGGGCTTGCTGGACAAAGATTCTCACAGGCACCGCATCCGATGCAGCGCTCTTCATCCACCGAGGGGATGCGGAGGCTCTTGTGGTCTTCCGGATTACTGAGCACCATCTTGATAGCTGCAGTTGGACAACGACGACTGCAAAGACCGCAGCTGACATTATCGGTGTTGACGATACAGTTCTCAGCTACCCAATGAGCTGTACCAATCTTGGTGCTTGACTTAACCGCACGACGTTCCTTCTCATCACCCGGGAACTTGACGATAGCCCCAGCTGGACAGACATCCGAACAACGGGTACATTCGGGTCGGCAAAAGCCACGCTCATAACTGCTGGTTGGCATCATCATGTGCATGAGGTCATTGCTCGGACGAAGCACGTCATTCGGACACTCCGATACACAAAGCTGACAGCCTGTGCACTTCTGCTGCATATTCTTCAGGCTGATAGCACCTGGAGGACAAATCGGCTGTTTCCGCTCGGGACGCTTCTTTCCGGTGATGACTGCCAGACCTCCATCCGTGGTTTTTTCCTGAGCCTTCGCAATAGAAGCACCAACGACAGCAGCTGTAGCCGTCAGGAATGCGCGACGGGTGGGACCGGACTCCGAACCGGAAGCAGCAGATGCATTGGCAACGCCATTTTGAGCATCGCTTGACGGACATGTAACCCGTGAGAACGAGAGGGCATCGTGCTGGCAGGTATCGATGCAGTTGAAGCAATCGACACAACGTGTACTGTCAACAGCAGGGACAAGGCCCTTCAACTTCTGCTCCCGATTGGGAATGAAGATGGCAGAACTCTTGCAAGCACGTTCGCAAAGACGGCAGGACTTGCACTTGTCAGCCTTGATATCGATGCCTACCATCCGCTTGGCTGATAGGATGCCCAGTAGGGTGCCAACAGGACAAATGCGGTTGCAATAGAATCGTCCGTCAATCCAGGCCATGATGAAAACAAGGACAAACGTCACAGCTGCAATGATGAAGACGGGCATGGAGCGCATCCAGACGCTGACCTGATAGTAGTCGTAATTGCCAGCTGCCTCGCTGCGATTGGCCAGGATATTGTTGCCCATTTCGTACAAAGGCTGCAGCAGCATGGTAACAATACGGCCGAACGAACTATAGGGTGCAAGCAGCTGCACAAAAGTGCCGAAACCTGCCAACAGACAGACTACAAACAATCCAAAGATTGTGTAACGTAAGATGTTGAATCCCTTGCTGTTTTCATAGGAGAAGCGTCCGAAACGTCGCTTGTTCCTGTCAAGTTTCAGTTTACCAGAAATCCACGAGATAATATCCTGCATGATGCCCAAGGGACAGATGACAGAACAATAGACACGGCCCAGGAGCACAGTGATGGCCACAAGGACAATCACCACAATCCAGTTAAAGGCGAGAAGTGCAGGCAGCAACTGCAACTTGGCCATCCATCCCACACAATGCTGGGCAGTGCCAGTAAAGTCCAGGAACAGCCAATTGAGGCCCAGAAAGAAGACAAGGGCCAGAAGTCGGCGAATGTGCTTTAGCATAGAAGAATTGGATAAATAGAAGTAAATTAAGAAATAGCTCAGGATTATAGATAAACTAAGTCCATGATTTTCAACTGAACATCGACTTGAAATGTTCCTTGAACTTGGCAAATGCAGAAGCAGGGGCCTTGTAGGCATCGCTCTCGCGCATCTGTTCGACAAGTCTGCGCTGGCTGTCGGTGAGCTTCTCAGGAACATAGACACCCACGTTGACAATCAGGTCACCTCGGCGCATCGAAGTACGTCCGTAGCGATCGACCTGCGGAAGGCCTTCGCCCGAAATGGTAATCTGCGTATTAGGCTGGGTTCCTGCCTTGATGGTGACGTTCCTGGTTCCTTGCACGAGAGGTACGGTGACTTCGCCGCCCAAGGCTGCTGTGGGGAAATCGACAAGCAGATTGTAATAAAGCGTAGAATCCTGACGGATGAAGTCGGGATGACTCTCCTCTTCAATGAGGATATAGAGGTCACCTGCTTCACCGCCCATCTTGCCGGCATGGCCATATCCCTGCATGGTCAGCTGCATGCCATCGGCCACACCTGCCGGAATCTTCACATCGACAACCTGATCTCCCAGAATAACGCCTTCGCCATGACAATTCGTGCAGCGCGTCTTGATCTTCTTGCCCGTGCCCTGGCAGTCCGGGCAGACAGATTCAGTCTGCATACGTCCGAACAGGCTATTGACGACCTGTACCACACGACCGCGTCCCCGGCACTTGCTACAGGTTTCAAACTCAGTGCCATTCTTGGCTCCTGTGCCATGACAATGGGGGCATTCAACGTATTTCTTGATCTTGAGATGCTTTTCTACACCCGTAACAACATCAGCCAGACTGACCTTGACACGAACGCGAATCGACGAACCACGTTGTCCGCCCGGCTCATCATCATCACCACCAAAGAAACTGCTGAATCCACCAGATGCACCTCCCCCAAAGAAGGAATTGAAAATATCAAAAGGATTGAATCCACCACCTCCGCTATTACCCCCAAACGGGTCATTGAAACCGAACTGGTCGTAACGCTGACGACGCTGAGGATCACTCAGGACCTCATACGCCTCGGCACATTGCTTGAATTTCTCCTCGGCTGTCTTGTCGCCAGGATTCTTGTCAGGATGATATTTGATGGCGAGCTTGCGATACGCCCGCTTGATTTCGTCTAACGTGGCAGTCTTTTCGATGCCAAGCACTTCGTAATAATCTTGCTTTTCCATTTTCAATTATCGGCAGCTTCAAACCTGTCGATTCATTCAACATTCAATAAAAACGGGCGCAAATATAATAATAAAATAGGAGAAATGCAAATTTTTAACCTTAATTCACAGAAAAAAGGTGGCACAAGTCTTCAAATCGAGCCTCGCTGGCAGCTCCAAATTTCATCATCGAACGCCTTACCCGCTCCAAGCTCTTCTCGCAGGCAGGGTCTCCCGACTTGCTATAAAACTTGTCGGCAAGGCATACCAGTTTCTCCTCTATTGTCTCGGGAAGGAGGTCCCGCGCGGGAGCAATCGGAAGGTTTTGCTGCACAATATCCTGCACGGTGAGTCCGGCTCCCGTGTGCCGTTCGCAGATGCGGGCCAACCTTTCGAGGTAATCTGCCTCTTCTGAAACAGTGGAATCCTTCAAGGCTTGAAGTTCAGCGACCATCTCCCGAAGCATCTGAGCCCCAAGGATGCCATGGCAAATATAGGGTTCGATGCCTTCACACAAGATACCAGGGGCATGTGTCTTTCCGATGCCGATATCGTGCAAGAGAGCGCCATCGTTTATGAGATGTTCATCGACGGTGTTCAGTTCCTCCGAACCGTTGGCACGACGTGCCGATTCCAATAGCTCGAAGGCCTTGTCCCGTACCTTTTCGCTATGGAGAATCAAAAGACGTCTGAGCGGAGTGTCTTGGGGATAAAAACGTTGGATGATATCGTATGGATTCATTTTTAACGATTTTTAATTTGCTGTTTCAATTATTATTCGTATATTTGCGCCGCAAAAGTACTGCTTTTTTTTGGAAAAAACAAACAATGGCTCGAAATATTTTGGCAATTTTAGTCCTTTGGCTGACCTTTCTTCTGCCATTTCCCCCATCTTTGGCTCAAACCAATGCAACGGAACGCGTACGAACCGGTGCCGAATCGATGAACCAATACCTGCCGATGCTCATGGGCAAGCGTGTAGGTCTGGTTGTCAATCAGACGGCTGTGGTACAACGTCCTTCAGATGGCGCATACATTCCCCTGCCCGACACACTCCTGAGTCGAGGTGTCGATGTACGTTGCATCATGGCTCCCGAGCACGGCTACCGGGGGACGGCTGAAGCAGGTGCTCACATCAAGGACGGCAAGGATTCGGCTACTGGCCTCAGCATCTACAGCCTTTATGGCAATGACAAGAAACCGCGCAAGGAATGGATGGATGGTCTCGACGTCCTCGTTTTCGATATCCAGGATGTCGGATGCCGCTTCTACACCTACCTTTCCACCTTATACTATGTCATGCAGGCTTGCGGCGAACAGCACAAGGAGCTCATCATCCTCGACCGCCCCAATCCGAACGACACGGTCGATGGACCCACATTGAAACCGGAATTCAAGAGTTTTGTGGGAATCATTCCCATTCCCTTGATGCATGGCTGCACATTGGGAGAATTGGCACGCATCATGGCCGAAATGGGATGGCTCAACGAAGAGCAGCAACCGGGCATGCCTGCACCACAGGACAACTTTACCATCATTCCATGCGCCAACTGGACACACGGTCAGCCCTATAGCCTGCCTATCGGGCCTTCGAAGAATCTGCAGAACGACCATGCTATTGCTCTTTATCCCAGCCTTTGCCTCTTCGAGGGCTCTGAGGTGAGCGTGGGCCGCGGTACGGATCATCCTTTCGAGATGTTCGGAAACCACGATCTGCGCAAAGTCGATGCTCCGCGCGGATTCAGTCTGCGCTTCTACCTTCAGCATCAGAAGGAGGCGGGATGGGGCTGGATCACCCGTGCCAGATTCTTTAATATGCTGGCAGGTAGCGACCAGCTCTATAACCAGCTGAAGGCTGGCTGGACGGAAGAACAGATTCGCCAGACCTGGCAGGCTGACTTGGAGAAATTCAAGGAATTACGCAAAAAGTTTGCCATCTACCCGATTCCCGAATAAGAACGTTTCGAACCACCCCATCCGAATACTCTGAACAAGTGAGAAAACTGTTAGCCATCTTCCGCGGAAGTCTGCACACCATAGTCTATGCTGTGGTGATAGTGGCTATCGTCATTTATCTCGCCGTTCACTTCAATCTCACCGGTCTTGTCGTCAAGGAATCGTTGACCAACCTGCTGAGCGAACAGATCAATTCGCGCATCACCTTGGATGGAGATGCCGAGGTGAACTGGCTCAACCAGGTGGTGTTGAACGATGTGACCATCTACGACCAGCAGGACGACACACTCCTGCATGCCCGTCGTGCCATGGTGGCCTTCGACCTGCTGCCCCTCCTTTCCAACCACCTGGTGCTCAACACCTGCCAGCTCATCGACTTCGACATCCGGACCTATCGTGTTTCGGCCGACAGTGCCGCCAATTACCAGTTCCTCATCGATGCCTTCCGGAAGGATGACGACCCCGACCGCAAGCCATTCATCCAGCAGCTCGACCTGAATGCCATCCTTCTGCGACAGGGACGTCTCTCCTACAATGTGCTCGACCAGCCTCATCTTGCCGACAGCCCCATCGACCCCAATCACATCTCCATCGAAAAGCTGAGTGCCAATGTTCACGTCCACGATACTCATCTGCTTATCAAGAAGTTCCATTGTTTTGAGCATAGCTCGTCCATCCGTGCCGAACGATGCGAGCTTTCGCTGAATGTCAAGGAGGTGATAAATGCTCCCGAGGGGGACAACCGATTCCTCTTCCTGCTGAAGGGATTGGAACTGACCAATCCGCAGCTGACTGTCCTGGCTGATGCCAATGGCACCTCTGACGAACTGGAATTCGATCTCAAGCAGCTTGACCTTCCCTCAGGTCATCCCAGGCTGAAGCGTATCCATAATTTCTTTACATCCGCCCGATTGCGTATCTCCCAGCTGAAGAACCCCATCGACAGCCTCTATCTTTCGGCCGATATCCGGGAGCTCAGGCTTCGTGTCGATACGTTGGGCAACGTCCGCCTGAACGGTTCCATCCAGGGTATGCCGTGCCACGCACTCCTTGCAGGCAATCTTTCGACCGATATCGGAAGTGCAGTGCTCGATGCCGACTTCGAATACCACAAGCCGGACACGAACCGAAATTCGCTGAAGGATAGGCCCTTCCGCGTGAAGGGTCATTGCAAGACCAGCGGGTTCGAACTCGACAGGATTCTTCCTCGGAAGACCGAGCTTGGTCATGCTGTCTTCGATCTCGACTACGAGGCGAACATCCACCCGAGGCATCCGCTCAGATTGACATTGGTCGGAAACGTTGGCGAAGTTGTTTGGAAGGAACACGCATTCAAGGACGTCAGGATCAATGGCGATGTCCAAGAACAGAAATTCAAGGGCGACATAGCGCTGAACGACAGCCTGGGGGATATCAATTCCAGTTTCAACATCGACTTTTCACAACCCGACCGTCACGTCCGGGTGGATGGAACCTTTGCCCATTTCAATCCCAATGGACTGGGAATCACCGACAACCGTCACCTCGACAGCCTGACCATTACGGCCCGGATTCATGCCGATGTCATCGCATCCGATTGGCGCGATGCCGAAGGCGATATGAAGATTTCGAACCTCTCCCTGGAAAAGGGCAATCGCAGACTGGACCTCGACAACATCCTATTCGAAGGTACCTCCGAAAAGGGCGAGCTCAACAGCCCGATTGCTCACATCACCTACGACCGGAACCGCCAGAACCGCGATTATCACATCAAGGGTGTTATTCCTGTGATCAACGACCTTTTCGATATCCTCAACATCCCCGTTGCCATGAACCGCGAGGGCGTTTTCGAAGCCCGCATAGACTCGGCCAACCATTTCAAGGACGCTCATGCCGAACTGCCCGCCCTTGACCTGCAGAATGGACGAGCCCTGGCGGCCACCCTCGATATCGAGGACAATGGCAATGGCGTGCTCTTTCCCGTTCTCGACTTCGAGGCGCTCACCCAGCAGCATCGCCTGGTGGGAACCCTGCATGGACGTGTCGTTCGCGAACCGTTGGACATAACCCTCGAACCCACCCAGCTTCTCTACAACAGCGACGAACTGCAATTCTCTGGAGCGCACCTGACGCGCACCGAAGAGGGCGATTACGTCATCGACAACTTCAAGCTTGCAGGTGGAGAGCAGGAAATCGAAGCCCTGGGAACCTGGAACAAGGCCGGCAACAGGGACTTCACCATCAGCCTAAGGAATTTCGACCTCGACCAGGTGCTGGGCGGCTTCGAAAAGAACTATATGCATTTCGGAGGCAAGGCTACAGGCGACATTGTATTCAATAGCGAACCCGACCTTCATATTCGAACCGATAGTCTCTACATTCAGAACTTTTCCTATATCGACACGTTGCTCGGCAATGCGCATCTTTCGGCCGAGGTCCTGATACCCAACAAGTTCGTCACCATTGCTGCCGATATCGTGACCGACTCCATCTATCACTCCCATGCCGAATTCGACCTGCAGCTCGCCAAGCACGATTCGATGGACCTGCGCGTCGATCCCGACCATCTGCCCTTGGGCTTCATCAACAACTGGACAGGAAGCATCCTCCAGCAGTTTTCGGGACACATCACCGGTCCCGTACGGCTCTTTGGCGACATGGACCGCCTCCAGCTCACGGGACATCCCTACCTCGACGGACGTTTCACCCACCATCTAATTGGGGCCCACTTCCACATCGCCGATACGGTTCATCTCGAACCGGGTGTCATTCGTGTCGAAGGCGGCTACGTCGATGATTGTCACGGACATCCGCTCACACTGAATGCCCGCATCGACCACGAGTATCTCCACAATTTCCTCTACGACGTCAATGTCGATATGCCCCAGGCCAACCAGGGATTCCTCGCCCTCGATCGCCAGCAGGCTCCCGGCCGCATCTATTGGGGCCAGATCTATGTCCAGGGAAAGGCGCAGCTGAAGGGAGGCAATGGCCGTCATCGTGTCAATATGGACGTCGGCACTACCGACAAGTCCTGGGTCTTCCTGTCGCCCTACGAACAGGATATCGATACCGAGCAGGATGCCTACACCTTCCTCACCTTCCGCGACAAGAAACGGCTCCAGCTGCTCTCCGAGGGCCTGGACTTCGAAGGATCCTCCCAAACCATTCCCTCCATGCAGGTCACATCCAGCGAAGAAGAGACCACCGACCTGCAGGTCGATCTGAAGGTCAATGGCACCGAACAGTGCGAGGTCTCCGTCCAGCTCGACCCCCTGTCCGAAGACCTGATCAAAGGTCGTGGCACCGGCGACCTCTCCATCCGCTACGATCCCCGGCGCGACATCACCCTCGCCGGCACCTACCGCATCAGCCAGGGTAGCTACACAATGAACGTGAAGGGCGACCTGATGAACAAGGAATTCAAGCTCCAGAACACCTCTTACGTTCGTTTCAATGGCGTGCCCAGTGAAGCAGAACTGAGCCTCGACTGCCGATACAACATCCCTTCGGTCAATCTGACCGACCTCGACGAGACCATCACCACACTGGGGTCGTTGAGCCGTACGTCCGTCCCCGTCGATTTGAACCTGAACATCACGGGGCAACTCTCGGCGCCAATCATTCGCTTCGACTTGGAAGTCAAGAATGTAAGTGACGAAATCCAGGCCTACGTCCACAACATTATCGGCACCCAGGAGATGCTCAACCAGGAGGTGATCTACCTGCTCCTCTTCTCGAAGTTCTATACGCCTCAGTATGCCCAGTCCTCACAAAGCAGGACAGGCTCCGAGCTCACGTCCTTTGCAAGCGCGAGCCTCACCTCGCAGCTCAACCAGCTGCTGGGCCATGTGAGCAACAACTTCACGATGGGTACTAACTTCCGGACCGACAAGGGCGACTTCAGCGACATGGAGATGGATGTCAGCCTCTCCACCCGGCTCCTCGGCGACCGCCTCCTGCTCAACGGCAATGTAGGCTATCGCGATCCCGCCAACCGGCTCGGCATGGGCAACAATACAAATTCGTTCATCGGTGACTTCGACATCGAATTCCTCATTAATAACAGCGGTACCGTCCGTGCAAAGGCCTACAGCCATTACAACGAACGCGACTATTCGATCAACAATGCCCTCACCACACAGGGTATCGGATTTATTCTGCGCAAGGACTTCCGGAATCTGTATGACCTTTGGCCCTGGAACAGGTGGCAACGGGAGAGAAAAAACCCGCTGCCCGGGACTCCCAAGTTGGAGGAACAGCCCGTCATCGAGCCATCCAAGGAGGAGAAATAGGCATTTCTATAGCGAATTATGCCCTTCTTTTTGACAAAAATTGTTATTTTTCGAAAAAAAATGGAGGAATAATTTGTTTTTTTGATTCGAAAACAGTATCTTTGCGCCGCACAATTTGGAATAAATGCCTAATTCCCGTTCTTTACCATCTTTGATTGTGCATTCCCTTTTTTTTGATTTTTCCCAACAAAGATATTACTATGCATTCCCAAGAAGAATTGTATAACATGAAGCCTGAGGAGATTGTATCTCTCGTTCAGTCGCTCAACATCCCCCAACCCGACTTTCAAAACCTGGACAACTGCGTCGCACAGATCCTGGAGGCCGAGCGCGCTCTCGAAGAGATTGCGCCCAAGAAACGCGGTCGCAAGCCAAAGGCAGCCGGCAGCGAGACTGCGCCCAAGGCCAAGACCAGCAGGAAGACCAGCTCGGAAGCTGAAGGCGATGCCGCCCCTGCACCCAAGAAGCGCGGTCGCAAGTCCAAGGCCGAGCTCGCTGCCCTGGCTGCAGCCGAAACGCCGTCGCTCTTCCCCGAAGATGCCGAATCCTCCGAAAAGCCGGTCGAAGAAATGCAGCCCGAGTCCGACCCCAATGCGGCCGGTCAGGAGATGTATCCCTCCGAAAACGGCTATCAGCAGGGTGAATATGCCGAAGGACAACCCGAATACCCACAAGGGGACGATTTTCCCCAGGATTACCCTGCCGACCAGTATCCCGAAGGTGGTTATCCCGAAGAAGGTTACCCCGAAGACGGCTATCCCGAGGGACAGCCCGACTATTACGAGGGCCAGGGCTATCCCGAGGGTCCTTACGGCATGGACCCCAACGATTACGTCGAAGGTCCCGAAGGCTACGAGGAAGGGGGCGAGGACTATCCGGATGACGAAAACGGGTATTACGAAGAGTCTCAGCAGCCCGAGGATGATGGCACACAGGAGCTGATCCAGAAGAACAAGAACTTCTTCCAGGACATGTTCGGCATCGGTGGTCATTCGAGCACCCATAGCAAGAAAAAGAAGAAGAACAACCAGCAGCAGAAGGAGAAGCAGCGCCAGCAGGCCGAACAGGAAGAGGCCAAGGCTGCTGCCCAGGCCAAGGAAAAGTCCGAAATCGAAGAAGAGGCCGAGGAGCATGGCATCGTGCCGGCCACCCGCGACGAATTCGATGGCGTACTCACCGGCTGCGGTGTCCTCGAGATCATGCCCGACGGCTTCGGCTTCCTGCGCTCCAGCGACTACAACTATTTCGCTTCTCCCGACGACATTTTCGTGAGCCAGCAGCAGATCAAGCAGAACAACCTCAAGCAAGGCGATGTCGTGGAGGGTCCCATTCGTCCGCCACGGGTCGGCGAACACAACTACCCGCTCGTTTCGGTCGAGTCAATCAATGGTCGAACACCCGAATACGTGCGCGATCGCGTACCTTTTGAACATCTGACACCCCTCTTCCCCAACGAGAAGTTCAACCTCACCAAAGGACACGACGACACACCTTCCTGCCGTGTCATCGATATGTTTGCCCCCATCGGAAAGGGCCAGCGTGCCATGATCGTCGCTCCGCCAAAGGCCGGTAAGACCGTCATCCTGAAGGAGATTGCCACGGCCATCAGCCAAAACAATCCCGAGGCATACATCATCGTGCTCCTCATCGACGAACGTCCCGAGGAGGTCACCGACATGCAACGTGACGTCAATGCCGAGGTCATCGCTTCGACCTTCGACGAACCCGCCGACCGCCATGTCAAGGTGGCCGATATGGTCATCGAAAAGGCAAAGCGCCTCACCGAATGTGGTCACGACGTAGTCATCCTGCTCGATTCCATCACCCGTCTCGCCCGTGCCTATAACACCGTCTCGCCTTCGAGCGGCAAGGTTCTTTCGGGCGGTGTCGAGGCCAATGCCCTCCAGAAGCCCAAGCGCTTCTTCGGTGCAGCCCGCAACATCGAGAACGGCGGCTCCCTCACCATCATTGCCACCGCCCTCATCGAGACCGGTTCGAAGATGGACGAAGTCATTTTCGAGGAATTCAAGGGAACTGGCAACATGGAGCTCGTGCTCGACCGCAAGATTGCCAACAAGCGCATCTTCCCCGCAGTCGATCTGCTCGCTTCCTCCACCCGCCGCGACGACCTGCTGCTCGACAAGACCACGTCCAACCGCATGTGGATCCTGCGGCGCTTCCTGTCCGAGCATACGCCTGTCGAAGCGATGGAGAAGCTGCTCAAGATGCTCGAGCGCACACGCAACAACGAGACCCTGCTAATCGATGCAATGCAGAACGAAAAATGGTAAGTGTAGAACAGCTGTCGGTGGAGTTTGGCGTCAAGCCGCTCTTCACCGACGTTAATTATGTAATCAATCGTCACGACCGCATTGCCCTCGTCGGAAAGAACGGTGCCGGCAAATCCACCATGCTCAAGATCATTGCCGGTCTCCAGTCCCCCACCCGCGGACGTGTCTCAAGGCCCAGGGAACTCACCATCGGCTACCTGCCCCAGGTGATGGTGCTCAGCGATACGATGACCGTCCGGCAGGAGACTGAGAAGGCCTTCGCCTCGACCATCGCCCTCGAGCAGCGGCTCGCCGAGATGAATCGCGAGCTCTCGACGCGCGACGACTACGAGTCGCAGGGGTATGCCGACCTCATCGACAGCATGACCGAGCTCACCGAACAGCTTACGATCATCCAGTCGCAGAACCGCGATGCCGAAATCGAGCGCACCCTGTTGGGACTCGGCTTCGAACGCTCCGACTTCGACCGCCCCACCAGCGAGTTCTCCGGCGGCTGGCGCATGCGCATCGAGCTGGCCAAGATCCTGCTCCAGCATCCCAACCTGCTCCTCCTTGACGAGCCCACCAACCACCTCGACATCGAGTCCATCCAGTGGTTCGAGAAGTTCCTTGCCCAGAGCGGCAGCAGCGTCGTGCTGGTGAGCCACGACCGCGCCTTCCTCGACAATGTCACCACGCGCACCATCGAGATCTCGTGCGGAACCATCCACGACTACAACGTCAACTATTCCCGCTATGTGGTGCTCCATCAGGAGCGCATCGAACAGCAGCGCCGCGCCTATGCCAACCAGCAGAAGGAGCTGCAGGATACGCGCGACTTCATCGAGCGTTTCCGCTACCAGGCCACCAAGGCCATCCAGGTGCAGTCGCGCATCAAGTGGCTCGAGAAGCAGGTCCCCATCGAGATTGACGAGGTCGATAATTCCCGCCTCAACCTCAAGTTCCCCCCTGCTCCCCGTTCGGGCGACTATCCCGTCATCTGCCAGGAGGTCCGAAAGGCCTACAACCACGTGGTGTTCGATCATGTCAATCTGACCATCCGACGCGGCGAGAAGGTGGCGTTCGTCGGTCGCAACGGCGAGGGCAAGTCCACGCTCGTCAAGTGCATCATGGGCCAGATTCCATTCGATGGCAGCCTCAAGGTGGGACATGGCGTCAAGATCGGCTACTATGCCCAGAACCAGGCGCAGCTCCTCGACGAGAGCCTTTCCGTCTTCGACACCATCGACCGAATAGCCGTCGGCGACATCCGAACCAAGATACGCGACATCCTGGGCGCCTTCATGTTTGGCGGCGAAGCCATCGACAAGCCCGTCCGCGTGCTGTCGGGCGGCGAGCGCAGCCGTCTGGCCATGATCAGCCTGCTCCTCCAGCCTGTCAACCTGCTCATTCTCGACGAGCCCACCAACCACCTCGACATTCCTTCCAAGCAGGTGCTGAAGGATGCCATCCAGGCCTTCGAGGGCACCGTCATCGTCGTCAGCCACGACCGCGACTTCCTCGACGGACTGGTCGAGAAGGTGTACGAGTTCGGTCATCAGCGCGTCAAGGAGCACCTCGGCGGCATCTACGACTATCTGAAGAAGAAGAACCTCGAGAGTCTGCACGAGCTCGAAAGGAAGCAGACGGCCCCACCCGTCGTCGAATCCTTCCCGACAGGCAATCCGGGCAGCCAGCCCAAGGCTCGTCCTGCGGTCGATCCGAAGGCAGCCGCCGCCAGTCTTCCCCCGCTCAGCGGCTCCCGGAGCATCAGTTTCGAGCAGCAGAAGGCCCTCAAGGCGCAGACCAGCAAGCTCGAAAGGCAGATCAAGGCTGCTGAGGACAAGCTCGATGCCCTGCAGCAGAAAATCGATGCCCTCGAAGCCCAGATGTCAACGCCCGAAGGAAGCCAGAACCAGCAGCTCTACATCGACCATGCAGCGCTCAAGAAGGAGATGGACGACGTGTCCTTCGAATGGCTCGAAGCCTCCGAAAAACTCGAAAAACTACAGGAATAACCCCTTGAACTGCTATTTGTATAGTGAAATAGCAGTTTTTTTATAGTCAAAATGAAATTTCTTTGCAAAAAATTTGGAAGTATCACATTTCCTATCTATATTTGCAAAGGAATTTAATAATATGGATAAAACATTGCACGATAGTCTGAAGTTACACTTCGGATTTGATAATTTCAAAGGTAATCAGGAAGCGATTATCACAAACCTGATGGAAGGCAACGACACGTTTGTGCTCATGCCTACGGGTGGTGGCAAGTCACTTTGCTACCAGCTTCCTTCGTTGCTCATGGAAGGCACAGCCATTGTTATTTCTCCGCTCATTGCCCTCATGAAGAATCAGGTCGATGCCATGCGCAACTTTTCGGAGGAAGACAATGTAGCCCACTTCATCAACTCGTCGCTCACCAAATCGGCCATCGACCAGGTCAAGCAGGACATCATCGAGGGCAAGTGCAAGCTGCTCTATGTGGCCCCCGAATCCCTGACCAAGCAGGAGAACATCGACTTCCTGCGCACCGTCAAGGTTTCCTTCTTCGCTGTCGACGAGGCGCATTGCATCTCCGAATGGGGCCATGACTTCCGCCCCGAGTATCGCCGCATCCGCCCCATCATCAACGAGATTGGTCAGCGCCCCCTCATCGCCCTGACCGCCACGGCCACACCCAAGGTGCAGCAGGACATCATGAAGAACCTGGGCATCTCGAAGGCTACCGTCTTCAAGTCCTCCTTCAACCGTCCGAACCTCTATTACGAGGTACGCCAGAAGAACGACAACATCGACCGCGACATCATCAAGTACATCAAGCAGCACCCCGGCAAGTCGGGCATCATCTACTGCCTGTCGCGCAAGAAGGTCGAGGAGCTGGCCGAAGTGCTCAAGGCCAACAGCATCAAGGCGCTGCCCTACCATGCCGGCATGGAGTCCAACGTTCGTAGCGAGAACCAGGATGCCTTCCTCAAGGAGGATGCCGACGTCATCGTGGCCACCATCGCCTTCGGCATGGGTATCGACAAGCCCGATGTGCGCTATGTCATCCACTACGACATGCCCAAGAGCCTCGAAGGCTATTACCAGGAGACCGGTCGCGCGGGTCGCGATGGCGGCGAAGGCGAGTGTATCGCGTTCTACAGCGAGAAGGACCTCATCAAGCTCGAGAAGTTCATGCAGGGCAAGCCCATTGCCGAACAGGAGATCGGACGACTGCTGCTCAAGGAGACGCAGGCCTATGCCGAGACCTCGATGTGCCGGCGCAAGGCGCTGCTCCACTACTTCGGCGAAGACTACAAGGACGACGAGTGCGGCAACTGCGACAACTGCCGCAAGCCCAAGAAGCGCATCGACGCCAAGGAGCTGCTCTGCGCCGTCATCGAGGTAGTCCTGGCTCTCAAGGAGAAGTTCAAGCAGGAGTATGTGGTCACCATCCTCGAAGGCACACGCACCGACGAGGTGGTCAGCTACCAGCACGACCAGCTCGAATGCTTCGGCTCGGGCAACGACGAGACTCCCGACATCTGGAATGCCGTCATCCGGCAGGCGCTCGTTGACAAGTACCTCTGCAAGGACATCGAGACCTACGGTCTGCTCAAGGTCACTGCCGCAGGCAAGCGCTTCCTCAACAGCCCCAAGCCCTTCACCATCGTTGTGGAACTCGACGACGACGAGATGGAGGAAGAGGAGGTGAAGGGTGCCGGCGCAAGCGCTGCCGCCGACGAGGAGCTTTACAACATGCTCAAGGACCTCCGCAAGAAGGTGGCCAAGAAGCTCGAGCTGCCGCCCTACGTCATCTTCCAGGATCCTTCGCTCGAAGCCATGGCCACCACCTACCCCATCACCATCGAGGAACTGCAGAACATCCCCGGTGTCGGTGTCGGCAAGGCCAAGCGCTACGGCGAGGAGTTCTGTGCCCTCATCAAGCGCCATTGCGACGAGAACGAGATTGTCCGTCCTGAGGACCTGCGTGTGCGTACCATTGCCAACAAGAGCAAGAAGAAGCTCGACATCATCAAGGCCATCGACCGCAAGATTGCCCTCGACGAACTCGCCCAGGGCCAGCACCTCGACTTCAAGGAGCTGCTCGACGACCTCGAGGCCATCATCGCCAGCGGTACCCACATCAACATCGACTACTTCCTCGAGGACATCATGGACAAGGAGGACATCGACGAGCTCTACCAGTACTTCAAGGAGTCGCCCAAGGACGACCTCGAAGCCGCCGTCCAGGAATGGGGCTCCGTCTATACCGAAGAGGAGATCCGCCTCGTCCGCATCAAGTTCATCGCGGAAATGGCAAATTGATTCTAAGGGATTCTTAGGGATTTTAAGGGATTCTAAGGGACTAATGTCTCTTGGGTCCCTTTCTCTTTAGGCGCTTCTCTCGGACGTGACCGAACGGGAACAAAGTATCGTCCCTAAATATCCCTTAACATCCCCAATCATCCCTTCATATCCCTAAACAAAAAAAGCCCGCTCAATCGAGCGAGCCTTTTTTGCTAGAACGGCAGGTCATCCGTATTGCTGGGCTGCTGGGCAGGCTGATCGACAGGATACTGCGGAACGGCAGGCTGTGGAGCCTGATAGGCAGGCTGGAAAGGCTGGGCAGCAGGTTCGAAGCCCGTGGGCTGCGGGGCCTGGTCGGTCACCTTCTCGGCCTTGTAGCCACGAATCTCGGTGGACCAGCGCTCTACGCCGTCGCGGCCCGTGAAGCTGCGGCTCTCGATGTCGAAGCTGAGGATGATGTCATCACCCACCTGCAGCGGATACTGATCGACGTTATTGTTGAAGAAGTTGAAAAGCACCTTCCGGGGGTATTGGTCCTTCGTCTCGAGCAGGTACTCCTGCTTCTTCCAGTTGTTACCTGCCTTGCTGACGCCTTGGGCCAGCGGCATGACTTGAATAATTCGTCCTTGGATTTCCATATATATATTTATTTAAAATGTAGATAGACATTTTCGGGCAATTTTTGTCAAAAATTGCGATGCAAATATAGTCATTTTTCCACGAACAAGCAAGAATTTTATAAAAAAACTCAAAGAACAGACGATTTTTTTCAAAATTGTTCCCAAATGTCAGGAATTATAACTATCTTTGCGCGCAAAATTATATAGAATGACAGACAAACTAATAGAAGTAATCATCGAAGGTCTTCAGGATAGCAAGGCCCGTGATCTCCAGCTCATCGACATGCGCGACATCGAGGAAGCCGCCTTCCAGTACTTCGTCGTATGCGAAGGCACCTCCTCCACCCACGTTCTGAGCATCGCCACCCGGCTGGTCGATTACGTTCAGAAGAACTACGGTCAGCATCGGCAGGGTATCGTCGGACTGCAGAACCGCCAGTGGGTAGCCATCGACTACGGCTATGCCCTGGTCCACATCTTCCAGCGCGAGACTCGCGAATTCTATCGCCTCGAAAGCCTCTGGGAGGATGCCAGGATCACCCCAATCCCCGACCTCGACTAAGGAATCCCTCATTGTTTTTATTTTTGTTACAAGCAAACTAATTGTTATTTGTTAATTGTTAATTGTTAATTGAAAACCGTGGCATACGAAAAAGACATAAACAAGAAACCCGCTCCCAAGACCGAGAAGCCCGGCCCCCAGCCACCACGCGCTGGTGGTAGCCGGCGCATGGGCGGAGGTTTCAATTTCTATTGGATCTACCTCATCATCATCTGCATCCTCTTTGGCGTCTATTTCTTCGGAGGTAGCGAAACGTCGCGCGAGGTAGGTTATTCCGACTTCAGCCGCATGGCGCAGGAGGGCGACTTCAGCTCGATGGTGGTCAACACCAAGACCGGCATCTGCGTCGCCCGGCTCGAAAAGGGCCCCGAGGACGAGAGCCTCAAGGGCATCAAGCAGGCCTTCGAGGAGGCAAAGGCCGAGAACCGCGAATTCTCCATCGAGACCAACATACCGTCGGCCGACAAGTTTGCCGAAGACGTCGAGAAGTGGGGCCAGGCCGAGAACAGCCAGTTCAAGGCCGATGTGCGCTACGAGAAGTCCGGAGGCGGCTGGGACATCCTCTTCAACATCCTCTCCCCCCTCATCATGATCCTCCTCTTCTGGTTCATCTTCTTCCGAGGCATGGGCAGCAAGAACGGAGGTGGCGGTGGCGGCATCGGCGGCATCTTCAACGTGGGCCGCAGCAAGGCGCAGGTCTATGAGAAGGACAACAAGATGAGCGTCACCTTCGAGGACGTTGCCGGACTCAGCGAGGCCAAGCAGGAGGTGCAGGAGATTGTCGAGTTCCTCAAGAACCCGCAGAAGTTCACCAACCTCGGCGGCAAGATACCCAAGGGCGCCCTCCTCGTCGGGCCTCCCGGCACCGGCAAGACCTTGCTCGCCAAGGCCGTGGCTGGCGAAGCCGACGTACCCTTCTTCTCCATGTCGGGTTCCGACTTTGTCGAGATGTTTGTGGGCGTAGGTGCCAGCCGTGTGCGCGATCTCTTCCGCCAGGCCAAGGAGAAGGCCCCCTGCATCATCTTCATCGACGAGATCGACGCCGTCGGACGCGCCCGTTCCTCGCGGGGCGGTGCACCCTCCAACGACGAACGCGAATCGACGCTCAACCAGCTGCTCACCGAGATGGACGGCTTCGGCACCAACTCGGGTGTCATCATCCTGGCAGCCACCAACCGTGCCGACATCCTCGACAAGGCGCTGCTCCGTGCCGGTCGCTTCGACCGTCAGATCCACGTCGATCTGCCCGAGCTGCAGGACCGCATCGAGATCTTCCAGGTTCACCTCCGTCCGCTCAAGCTGGCAGCCGACCTCGACATCAAGAAGCTCGCGCGCCAGACGCCCGGCTTCTCGGGAGCCGACATCGCCAACGTCTGCAACGAGGCAGCCCTCATCGCCGCCCGCAACAACAAGACCTTTGTCGATGCCGAGGACTTCAACGCAGCCGTCGATCGCATCATCGGCGGTCTCGAGAAGAAGTCCAAGGTCATGACGCAGGAGGAGAAACACAGCATCGCCGTCCACGAGGCAGGCCACGCCACCATCTCGTGGTTCCTCAAGTACGGCAATCCGCTCGTCAAGGTCACCATCGTGCCCCGTGGCAATGCCCTCGGTGCAGCATGGTATATGCCCGAGGAGCGTCAGATAGTCACCTACGAGGCCATGTGCGACCAGATCTGCGGACTGCTCGGCGGACGTGCTGCCGAGGAGCTCTTCATCGGAGCCATCTCCAGCGGAGCCGCCAACGACCTCGAGCGTGTCACCAAGCAGGCCTACGCCATGGTGGCCTACTACGGCATGAGCACTGCCATGCCCAATGTCTGCTACTACGACTCCACCGGCCAGGAATACAGCTTCTCCAAGCCCTTCAGCGAGGAGCGTGCCAAGGTCATCGACCAGGAGATCTCCAAGATCATCGCCGAGCAGTACCAGCGTGCCAAGGAGCTCCTCCTCCTCCATCAGGAGGGCCACAACCGCCTGGCACAGACGCTCGAGGAGCGCGAAGTCATCTTCACCGAGGATGTCGAGCACATCTTCGGCCCACGCCCCTGGACCTCCCGCACCGACGAGTTGCTCAAGGAGAGCGAGGTCACCGAGCAGAAGCCCGAAGCCTGAGAGACGTTCCGAAAGGTTTACTCCCTTTTACCCCCATCTATATGAAAGTTCCCAGTCTGATTCAACGCACCATCACGGGCCTCCTGCTGGTAGCCCTGATGATCTGGGCCATCCTCGATGGTCCCTACACCTTTGTTATCTTCTTTGCCATACTGACCTTTGGCATCCTTTGGGAGTACTTCACGCTGATCAATGTGTCGCGCGAGTGCCACATCCTCCGTCCGGTCCACAGTTTCGGCGGCATGGTGCTCTTCATCTGCGCCTTCCTGGCTGCAGCCCACATCACGCCCACGTCCATCTTCATCGTCTATCTCATCTACATGATGCTGATGTTCATCAGCCGCCTCTATACCCACCAGCTCAATCCCCTGCGCGAACTGGCATTCATCATCATGGGACAGGTCTATATCGCCGGGCCGATGTCGCTGCTGTCGTTCATCGCGTTCCACACCAAGGCGTTCCCGATGGACGACATGTGGAAGGACTACTGCCCCATCTTCATCCTCTCGCTCTTCTTCTTCATCTGGATCAACGACACGGGCGCCTATCTGACGGGCATGACGTGCTCCAAGCTGATGAAAACGCACAAGCTCTTCCCGCGCGTCTCGCCCAAGAAGACCTGGGAGGGACTGATTGGCGGCATGGTCTTCGCGATGCTGCTGGGCCTGCTGCTCTCCTACGGAGGATACATCTGGCGTCATCTCGGCATCAGCCTGCACGAAGGTGTTCGTCTCTCGCGTCTCTCCTGGATAGGCATGGCGCTCACGGTCAGCATTTTCGCCACTTTCGGCGACCTCATCGAGTCGTTCGTCAAGCGTGCGGCGGGTGTCAAGGACTCGGGGCATATCCTGCCCGGTCATGGTGGCCTGTGGGATCGCTTCGACTCCCTGCTCATGGCCGCTCCCGCTATGCTGATCTTCCTCATCATCAATGCCATCTTCTTCAAGTAAATGCCCCTCATTCGCCACTGTAGTCTTGCCCTTTTATTGATATTTATTTGGTCGGGATGTAGCCGCTCGCCTCAATATCCTGCGGTTCTCGAGACTGCGGATAGCCTGGCGTATGCCAATCCCGACAGTGCCGTGGCATTGCTTCGGAGTGTGGATGCCGAGATGCGCAAGGCGCAGCCCTCGGTGCGTCATTTCTATGACCTGATGACCCTGAAGGCGCAGGACAAGGCAGACCTGCCCCTGACTTCCGACAGCCTGATTCTCGACATCCTGCAATACTATGAGAACGGAGGTGACCCCAACAAGCTGCCCGAAGCCTATTATTATGCAGGGCGCGTCTATCGTGAGCTTGGCGATGCTCCCCAGGCCATCGATTATTTCCAGAAGGCTCAAACCTCATTGAATGAACTCAATCTTCAAAAGCTTCCCGCTGCTAATGCCAAGCGATATGAAAAACTGAAAGGAACCATCTTGGCCCAGAAAGGATATCTGCTCCGTAACCAACATTTGTACAAAGAAGCCCTTGAAAGCTTCAAACAGGCCTATACGCTCGACAGCCTCGCTTGTGATACAATGGGTATGTTTTTGGATTTACTAGATTCGGGTGGAACCTTATCGACTGCGAGAGACAATGAACAAGCAATATACTATTACGATTTGGCTGCGCAATTAGCGTCTGAATATAGTGATAATATCAATCTTGATATTCTGATTGCACTGAAGTGCCAGTGTCTCATTCGATTGAAAAAGTTTGATGCATTATCTAAGTTTCTTCAGTCTTATCATCCTATTCTTACTCGTGGTAATTTTGAAACCATCTGTACCATGTATGGAGAATACTATTGGAAGATTGGCGAAAGCGAAAAGGCGGTTCCCTATTTTAAGAAATTGTATGAAATGGGGACAATTTATGCTCGGGCGAACTCTACCCTATGGTTATCTGACTGCGAGATGAAACGAGGCAATGCCAAGGCAGCGCTTCGCTATATGGCAGAATTCTCAAATCTCGAACTTGAAGTTCGCAAGTTGCGTGATGAGGAGGTCGTTGCACTGACCAATTCGCTCTATAATTACCACCTTCGCGAACAGGAGAACTTGCGGCTTAAGTCCGCCCAGAGGATACACAAGCAGACAATTTTGTCATTATCGATGATTGCCTTCTTCTTAATTTGTACCTTAATAGCCCTTGGGCAATACATGCGAATACGTCAGCGACGCAATAATTCTCGCGAGAAGCAACTTCGTTACCTATTAGACCTCATGCAAGCTGATAAGGAAAAGCATCAACACACTATCGAGAGTGAGGCGGCCAGCCTACGAAATACGGAAATACACCAAACCATCAACAATAAATGCAACCACAATCAAGGCATGACCACAAAAGATTGGGAAGATGTTGAAAACGCTTTGCGAAGTATCGCCCCAAACTTCATACCCAATCTGAGGAGCGTCTATGATTTCTCCGAAATTGAGTGGCACGTCTCTCTTTTGATCAAATTAGGCTTCTCTGCACCAGATATTGCCATTGCCACCAACCATTCACAGCAATCGATTTATTCTATTCGACGACGACTTTACAAAAAGGTCTTCCCTCAGGGTTCCGAATTTAAGGACTGGAATGACTTTCTAAATTCCATCTGATAATCAATCATTTGTGCGATTTTCCACCTATTGTGCAAAAGTTATGCATCATTTGCATAACTTTTGCATATTTTTTTTCTTGGTATTACTCCTTTATTTCACTACTTTTGCGGCACAAATACACAACATTATTAACTAATAAAATCTTAAATATGAGACACTCGCTTCTTTTACTTCTATTGTTACTTCCATTTATTGGACTCGGTGGAGAACCTGAGATTGAGCTTTTTGAGATCTCAGTTCCAGAGCAGCACAAATCGGAGATTCCTGTTTTCCATGCTGAGGTTGATTTGAGCAAGTCTGTGTCTGTGACCGCTGACCTGCCGTCAACGTTCTGTGTGTCGATTTACGATGCGACCAACACGACTCTGCTTTACCAAGGCAGCACCTATGTCGGTTATTGTCATTTTACGAGTACCCTGCCTTCAGGCAGCTACTACATTGTAATCTCAGGCCTCGGCTATTCGTACGATGGAGAGTTCGAAATTAGTAATGACTGATGCAGAACGCTAATGAGTATGAAATCTCCTTCACTCGTGCGGACAGGAAACTTACTATGGGAAATATACTATAGAGTAGGTGTTCAAAATCTTAAAATCACGTCAGCCCTTCCATCTCTAAGTAATCTATATTATGAGTAACAATTCATTCCTTTTATCAACAGTTCTTGCCTTAGCGACACCAGCCATGGCACAGAGCTTTCTCACGACTTCAACCAACGCCCTACGTCATGGCGACATCCTCTGTCGAGTAGAGATTCCGTATGAAAGCGAAGGGGAGCGCGGCGAAGCGTCCGTCTGGACGCTTCCCGCCATTCCCGATGACAGTCCTGACTACCTCCAGGCCATCCGCTCGAACGGCGACACCACCGTCATCTACGAGCGGAACAGGATGCTGCACTATCTGATGCGTGGAGACACACTATATAATAAAGGGGAGCAGAGCCGCAGGGCTTATCGAATCCTTTCCCAAGAGCGGCCGGAGCTGGTCTATCCTTTTCAATATGGCGACAGTATTTCGGGCAGCTACGAAGGCAATTGCCAATATGAGGGCATCCGTTACACCGTCAGCGGTTCAGGCTACACGGTGGCAGACGGCATGGGAATCCTGACCGACGGGGAGGACACCCTGCGCCACGTCCTGCGCCTCCATCTGCACGATTATTTCGAAGATGACTACGGGAATGAGACGATGGAGCGATGGAGCAGTGACTGTTTCCGCTGGTACTGCATGGGCTACCGCTATCCCGTCATGGAAACCGTCATCACATGTCGTCATGACGAAGCTGAGCAAGAGCAGACCAGCAGTGTCACGTACCTCTATCTGCCCGTCATGCAGATGGAGTTGGAAGAGGATGTGGCTAACGAGGCACTACTCGCTCAACTTGAGGCAGGAGGATATGGCGGACAAGAAGGAGGTCAAGGTGGTCCTGGTAGTCTGGAATCCGTAGAAGCCACACTTTCGTCCGACGGCCAATCTCTCACTATCCACTATAGCCTTGGTTCAAATTCAGACATCACCTTCTATGCCTGCGACATCATGGGCAACATGCTCGGCTCCTCTCATTACCAGAACCGAGAAGCTGGCGAATGGCAGGAATGTCTGACACTCAGCCGCCGTCCCATCGGTAATGCCCTGATGCTGAGCATCCATTGTGGAGAGCAATGGGTATCGATGAAGGTCTGCCAATAGAGTTTATCTACTTTTTTCGATCAAAATAGTGCACAAATAAACAATTACCCGAACTAAACTCAATGAAAAACAAAGAAAAAACGGCATTTTTGAATGTCGAATCAAAAAAAACAATATATTTGCAGCGCAGCAACAGACGGGTTGAACCAACCCGCGCCAGCGATATCCATCATTTGGGTCATACCTTTGCGGCATGGCATAGCGAAGCTGTAAATAGACCCAAAAAAATCGAGTATAAAGACCAATCGAACTTCAAGTCAATTGTCTCTCGCATAGTATTGGCTGCATTATTTGCTACAACTCAACTCGTTTTTCCTCAATATACTTCAGCTCAAGGCTTAGGTGTAGAAGGTTACAAATCACTGATTCCACAGGCACCAGATGCGCAGGCTTTAGCGCGTGCTATCGATGTGCCAGTGAATGCCTACACTGGAATACCCCAGATATCCATTCCTCTATATGAAATCAATGTGGGAAAATTAATCATTCCCATAACATTAAATTATCACGCAGGCGGTATACTGGCCAGTCAGGAAGCAACCGAGGTCGGTCTTGGATGGTCTCTTTCGGCAGGAGGTTCTATTACAAGAACCATCAAGTGTATTGATGACTTCAATTCCAGTATGGGCTATTTCAGCTATCAGACTGATTGGAATGAAGACCCCCAGTCGCTAGGCTACTACTTCGACATATGGACAAGGCAATTTGTCAAGGACATGGAGCCCGACATCTTCTTCTACTCTACCCCGACCGAGAGCGGCAAGTTTTTCTTCGACCACAGCAGGAACGCACACTTTGTGAACGTGGAGAACAATTGTCGTCTGGAAGAGCGCGCCTTGACCAACACCCTTGAAATAACAGATTCAAAGGGCAATAGGTATCTGTATGAGGACATTGAGGAGACTCAGCCATACTCTAGTGCGAGCACATGTCTGGTCAATACGACATCAGGAGGGTACGATGCGATCTTTGACGGGTACAACTTTCCCGGTTTCCAAGCTTCAGAACGTTTCAAATCAGCATGGAAACTGAGTAGAATCATCACACTATCTGGAGACTCCGTGACCTTCACATACGAACAGGTCAAATACCAGCTCCCCGTCCAAGAGACGGCTGTTAAGCGCAGTCTCTTTGCGGGAGGAGGTTCTTTGGAAGGCATGTCTCAAGCCGCCAGTTCCATAAAGCCCGGCCTAAGCTATTCCCAACAAAAATGTTGGGTGAATGGCAAAAGACTAACAGAGATACGATGGCGTGGTGGTGTAGTCTGTTTTGAGGTTGAGGATCGAGAAGATCTGCTGCCGTTGATTACAACAGACCCCAAACCCAAGGCTGTCAAGGTCATCAAAGTAATAGACACAACTGGTAGCATTGTTAAGAAATGGCTCCTTAATTACAGTTACTTTAATCCTTTCGAAAATGGTGCGAACAAACACTTGTTCAAGCGTCTCAAATTAAATTCCGTTAAAGAAATTTTCCCAACAGATAGCATCGGCTACAGCTTCAGCTATGATGAAACCCGTCCTTTGCCAGCCAAAAACACCAAAAATACAGACTATTGGGGCTATTTCAATGGAAGTAACCAAGGCGGAAACTACGTATGTCCTGCAGTAATGAACGGCACCCTATATTCAGGTGGTGACAAAGAACCCAATCTCGACTATATGAGACTAGGCACATTGGAGTCAATGACATGCCCAACTGGAGGAACTACCATGTTTTCATACGAGAGCAATAACGTGGCGAACTCTGATTATACGGAACTCGGACAAAGACGTTATTCTGTGACAGCATCACGCAGTTCTGATTCCATTTATGCAGGTGTCTCCCCAGTCAATGTAGATACCTTTACCATCGAATTCCGGCAATTCGTAAGGGTATCTGCCGAAGCCTTCAACTATGATGATATCAACACCCAAACAAACTATTCGTTCGTCAGTCATACAACCCCATCGTTTCAGTTCTTTTCCTTAGATGAATCAGGCAGCAGTCATAGACTGCTCAGTTTCGACATGCCCGACACCTGGGATGACAGTCAGGATTTTTACATTGACTCTACATTACAGCTTGATGCTGGAAGGTATATCATACGTGTTGAATGCATTGTAGAAGGATTTGTTACGGACATGAATATGGACTGCAAAGAGTTTATATCCCATCCAGGGGAAGATAGATTGGTGGGAGGTCTTCGCATTGGACGAATCGATGGAGAGAAGGATATCAATTATGAGTATTCGGGGGGCATATTATTCAAGGATCCTGTCCTGTTCCAGATAGAGAGGGCTTGTTATTTAGACTCATATTCTCCAAGCTGGGTTGATTATTTTAGTCAGCTTTCTGAGTCAGTGGCTTCGTTATCCTCAATCGCAAGCGGGCAGATAATGGGCTATTCTGAGGTGTTTGAGAATTATGAAGATGACTCATATAACCATTATCAGTATCACAATGAACAAGAAAACTATCTAGCCGAAAACTATCCGATGGCCGGCACACAGACAGACTGGCTGAACGGTTCAATTTTAGAGTTGGATGTATATGATTCGCATAACAACCTGTGTGAGACCACCACTTACGACTATTCTGACACATATACAGGCCAAGTCATCAGCGGATTTGTGTTCGATGGAAACTCCTTGGTTCCATACGAGAATGATGTCTTTTGCGCATTACCGACCCGCACGTTGACAGAAACACACCTTTCCAACGGCATAAGGACAACTATAAGACAAAAAGCATACAATACACATTACCATTGTTCATCTGAGGCTGTCTCCGTTGGCAGCGACAGCCTCATGACCCGCTATTTCTATCCCTACAACCTGACCGACTCCGTCTCCCAGCAGATGGTGGCAGCCAATATCATCGGGAGTCCCGTGGCGCAGCTGAAATCCAGGAACGGTACAGTCTTTGACGGCACATGGACCAGATACGGGCGTTTCGGCAGCAGGATTTTGCCCTCTCAACAGTTGCGGTTGAACACCGACCAGACTTCCACAAACCTGACTTCGTGCCTTTTTGACACGATAATGGAGTACAAGAATTACGACAAGTACGGTAATCCAAGGGAAATGAGATATAGGAATAGGCCTGTCACCTGTCTATGGAGTTACCGAGGTCAGTACCCTATCATTGAAGTCATGGGGACTACCTTCAACACCGTTGAGAGTGTACTGTCCTCCAATACAGTATCTTCGCTCCTTGATGCGACCAATATCACATCAACGCAATTGAGCAGCCTGCACGGTACGCTTCAAAATGCGTTTAGCGACTTTTCTGTCACTTCATGCCGTTATCTTCCGCTGGTTGGACCTATCGAAATCTATAATCCTGACGGGACATCAGCCACATACGGATATGATGCAGCCGGACGGCTTGTCAACAAAAGAATGAACGGGACCGAGCTGCTTCAACGCTATTCCTACCACTACGGGGCAGACAACTACAGGACAACTGCGAGCATGTTGGACAGCAACGCAACCGACTCGCTTCTCACGGTCCAGTATTACGATCAATGGGGGCGACCCTCTCTGCTTGCAAGCCAGGACAGGAGGAGTGACAGGAAGTTCACCTACAGCCTCCAGACCTACGATTTCCTTGGCAGACCTTCACGTGCATGGAATGCCGTACCCACAAGCGACAGTTCTCCCAATTCCATGACGACAGCTGAGTTCGCCTCTGGATCAGCTGCTGCCTACAGCGATACGCTGGCATTCTCCGAGACAACCTACGATGCGCTTGGCAACGTCATCCGTGTGACGATACCCGGCGAGACATGGAAGCCTGAGGGCAGGCAGAACACCTTCCAGTATTTGACTAACGCGTCAAACGAGGTGAAACGCTACAGCATCACCTCGTCGGGCGGGCTTGGCGGAGGCAACACCTGTTATCCATCCGGGACCCTGCTATGCACCAGACATAGGGACCCCGACGGCAAGACTGTAAAGACATATCAAGACATTTTCGGCAACACGATCCTCGAACGCAGGTCTGACACGCTCGACACCTACTATGTCTATGATGCACTGAACCGTCTCCGAATGGTGCTTTCTCCAAAGTGTCAGGCCAGTACAGACGATATGCAGGCCTGCCGTTATGAATACCGCTACAACGGCAAGGGGCAAGTCATCTGGAAGCGTCTGCCAGGCTGTGACCCCATAGAGTATTGGTACAACAGGTATGACCAGCTTGTCTGTATGCGGGATGGAATACTGCGCAATGACAGCCGCTACCGTTTCTTCCTCTACGACAGGCAGGGCCGCCTATGCATCCAGGGCATCACACCACAATGCTATCAGCAGTTACAATTCACTTGCATCTCGCAGACGCTGCAGGGGCTTCCTTTCAAGGACACCGGTTATATCTATCAGGGCAATCCTGCTGAGCTGAATCAGAGCAATTGCACGCTGGAGCGGGTCAACTACTATGACAGCTTCAACTATCTTGGCATCACCCAGCCCGTAGGCGGAGTGGCGCAGTATGCCGATTCGCTCAGTATCGGCAGCAGCAGAGCCCGCCTCACGGGTATCCGGCAATACGCCTCCGATGGAGAGGCGATGCTGAGAACATTCGCCTACGATGACAGGGGGCGTGTCCGCAGAACGGGGGAATTCGGCCTTAACGGCATCCTGACGATGACCGACTATCACCGCAATTTCTTCGACGGCATCGACAGCATCCGCACAAGGCTCCTTGCCTGCACGTCCAACACACCGGCTTGGACAGGCAGTATCCTGCAGGCCAACACCTACTATCCGCAAACCATCCTTCCCCATGCCACCACCATCACCATTACCAACGGAAGTGGCAGCTCAAGCACAGATAGTATTATGAACCTGCAATATGATGAACTGGGGAACATAACCAACAACGACCGCAGCGGAACATCTGCCCACATGACCTATACATACGACCTGCTGCACGGGTGGGTGAAGGAGATCGCCTCTGCGGGAGGCTTCCAGCAGAAGCTCTACCGCGAGGACAACCCAGGTAATCAGCTCTACAACGGCTCGATCTCTGCAATGACGTGGAAAGTGCCAGGCAATACACTCTTGCGTCGCTATGACTACACCTACGACGGATTGAATCGTCTGACTGAGGGAGCATATTCCCACATAACTAATTTCATTCCGGGGCCATTCAATTCTTCTGGTGAAGATCCTCTCGTCGTAGGAGAATCAGTGGACGAGAGCACGCCTCTCGAATTGATTCCCGTCACAGACGGCATTGGCGGCGGGTTGGTTAACCCCTTACCCATTTTTGGAGCTGACCTCTACACCGAGCGGATAAGGTATGACAAGAACAGCAACATCACCAGCATAGAGCGTTACGGAATGAATAACCAGCACAATTATGGCATGATCGACAGCCTCGTCATCACCCGCAACGGCAATCAGCTGAAGACGATTGAAGATCATGCAGAAAAGACATTGACATACACAGGGGCATCGGACTTCTATGACGGCTGTACCTACAACAACGAGTACAGCTACAATGCCAATGGTGCACTCGACTACGACATCAATCGCGACATTGATCTGATTCAGTATGATTACCTCGGCAACACGAGATGCATCTATTACTTCAGTCATGACCAGATCGAATACATCTATGCGGCTGACGGCACGAAGCTAAGGACAATTCACCGACCAGCAAGCTCAATAGCTTTGACTGATTCCATTGACTATATCGGCAATCTTATCTTAAAGAACGGCATGCCCACAATGTACCTGTTCGATGGAGGATATGCCACGTTTAATCCGAATGGAGCGGTGAATGGATGGCACTACTATATCCAAGATTACATGGGCAACAATCGTCTGGTCGTGAAAAAGACCGGCACAGTAGAGCAGGTGACGCATTACTATCCCTACGGTGGTGTTATTGGAGACATCAGCACGAATGAAAATGTGCAGAAGTACAAATTCGAGGGCAAGGAGCTTGATTGCACTTTCGGACTGGACTATTATGACATCCATGCGCGCCAGTACTTCGCCATGATGCCATCGTGGGATAGGATTGACCCATTGGCAGAGAAGTATTATGGAATCAGTCCTTACGTTTATTGTGGGGGAGATCCAGTGAATAGAATGGATTTGAATGGAGATACTATTATAATTGTTGGAAATATTTATGATGTTATAATGGCCATAACAAATGGAATACCAGATAATACGAATTTGTCGTTGAGGCTAACAAATGGAATCATTGATCCTTCATCTATTCCAGATAGTGATGACCCATTCTTGCAAGACCTCAAAACGGTGTCAAGTGCAAAGGAAATGGTTGAATTAGGCATCTCTCATAACTACGAATATGAAGATGACTATGGACACATTAAATCTTATGACTTTGCAAATGAAAGAATACCTGTAAACTGTTTTGATGACGCAGATATGATAGAAAGTAATAATCGAATGGGCTTACCATCTGGTAGATCCGTTTCTGGCGAAACTGGCAGATCTTTATTTCCAAACTCAGAGACGGGAAAGAAGTCTCCGAATGGGAAACTTCGTATTGTTATAAATGCGTATGGTACGCTTAACCATCGCACTATTGGAATAGGGCATGAATTAATTCATATAGTATGTTATCTACAAGGTAAACCATACCTTCATACTTCTGGATTATTTCAAGATTATTTGGAAAAGCGAATGAACCCACTATTAAATCGTTTGGGATATGACTATTGACGTTATTCTATCATTATTTCTTTATGCTGCAAACCTTCCATGCTCCGAAGGAGATAAAACTATTATTCTGCAGACCAATACTGATATGAAAATATTTGTTCCACTTGAAGGTGATAGCATGTATCCAAACTTGCAGAGCATAGATAAAAGCGGTATGTCTGATTCGTTACTTTACTTACATAATCGAGAAGTCGATGAGCATTTTTATGCCAATTACAAACAAAATCTTATTGAAAAGATAGTGTCATCGTTTGATTGGTTTCATATCCGTATAATTTATTGGATAATAATAGACAGGAAAAACAAACAAATTAGCTATATACTTCAACTTCCTCCGCTTTATGATAATTCAAAAGAATCCGCAATAATAGAAGAGGTGTTAAAAGAAAGTATAGAGAGTAACCGTAACGCTATTTTAGAAAAAGTTCCACCAAACGGAAGGTACTATTACTTTGTGAACAATATCATATTCCACTAATTTTTCTTTCGATGGAATACAATCTCAAATAGAAAGAGAATGCCTTACTATCGAGAGATTTCCGTTATTTACAGCGCATCTCTATTCTTTCAAGTGTCAATATCACAGGTCGATATTTCGAGAAAAACAATTACGACAAGAACTGCAACATAACCGGTATTGAACGATATGGCATGAACAATCAAAAACATTATGGTCTGATTGACAGCCTCGTCATCACCCGCAATGGCAACCAGCTGAAGACGATCGAGGACCACGCCGTGAAGCAATTGACCTATACGGGGGCCTCGGACTTCTTCGATGGCTATTCATCGAACAGCGAATACAGTTACAATGCGAACGGGGCCCTTTCGATGGATCGCAATCGTTATATCAACCAAATCAATTATGATTATCTCGGTAATATGCGAAATGTCATCTTCGGCAACCATAATCTTATAGAATACATTTACGCTGCCGATGGCACAAAACTGCGTGCCATTCATCGCAGCTTGGGCGGTTCCAATTCATATATCGATTCCATAGATTATGTTGGAAATCTAATCATCAAGAATGGTCAACCCTCAATGTATCTGTTCGATGGTGGCTACGCGTCATTCAATACGAATGGCGCAGTCGATGGCTGGCACTATTACGTTCAAGACTGTATGGGGAATAACCGTATGGTCGTGAACAGCAATGGCACAGTTGAGCAGGTAACTCACTATTACCCATTCGGAGGGGTTATTGGGGACATCAGCACAAACGAAAACTTGCAGAAGTACAAGTTCGAAGGTAAGGAATTGGACCGCACCTTCGGACTGGACAACTATGACATCCATGCGCGCCAGTACTTCGCCATGGCTCCGATGTGGGACAGGATTGACCCGTTGGCAGAAGACACCCCGCAATTCAGCCCCTACAGCTATTGTATGGGAAATCCGGTGAATCTTGGTGATTATAATGGAGAGAGTACAAGAGTCGTTAAAATCGATAGTACCCATTACCAAGTGGTAGGGGGAGATATTAATGATGGAGATAATAATATCTATGTATGTATTGATACTGGAAAAGAAGGCGAAGACCGTTATGAAAACACATGGTTTTCAATTGGCATAACGCCAACTATGACCTCGTTTTATAATTCTGATAGTAACCAGTGGAAGGGCAAAATTGATGTTAACGATAACAGTGGTTATAATTATATTAAGAAATTAGAGTCGGATGAGCCATCCCTTCTTTCCTATTGTATAAAAGCGCAAACGGGAGAATTATACGATTTTAAGGAGACTAATGGTGAAGAGGGGAAGAGTAGAGAAGATCATTATCGAGGGATGCCGTTTGGTACAACAACAGATGGGACAACCGTTTATAGTTCCGCTCGTGATATTGGTAATATTACGATAGGATATATTTGTGGGGCCAAAGGTGAACCATGGTCAGTCGTACGTATTATGTTTGACAGATATCAAGGTGAATCTGAGGGTATTTCATCTCAAAATGCGCAGAGATTAGGTTGGTCAATTGGAATAAAAAATTTTTTACATCGTTGAACTATGAAACAAGGAACTCGATCATGTCTTGGATGCTTAGGTGTCTTTGTAGCCCTGATTGTAATTGGGGATTTAATATTGTCAATTATTTTCAATCGTAATGAAGACTATACATTTCAAATAGGGAAACCCGATGAATTTTATGTCCGAATAAAAACAAAAAGATGGGATTCTGTGGCTGACATTTTTTGGGGTAAATCATTGGATGATATACGAAATAAAACAAATCATATAATGGTTAGGAAAGCCTATTGTTTCTATTTTGAAAATAGTTGTTTGTCTGACACCATTTACATTGATGAGGTTTATTGTGAAAATACGGAAATTTGTAGAAGTACAAACTATATTTTTTCTTTTCGTAAGGTACCTGATTATGACCGAGAATACAAGGATACTACTTATTATTATTGTTGTTATAATTTCGGTTATAAAAGTATTGGACTTTGGCGAGGAGGGATACCCAATTGTTATGAAGGACGTTCATATTTTCCTCTTGATATAGATTGGAAATAAGCTAAATAAAACATTCAATTAGGAAAAAGTCATAAGCCCCTTCATTCTCAGAAACTGGATTCGTTAAACAAATTACGAAACCTAACACAATAATATGAGGGGATCTTACGTTAAATCTATAGAAAGAATAAACGACTTCGCCTCGACCCTGTGCCCATCCCAAATTGTGGTTCACGAACCGCACGCGTCGGGTAGGCCAGTTGGCGAAGCCGTGCCCAATGATCGGTTGTTCCATTTCATTCCACGCGAGCAAGCTCGGAGCGATGGAGGATATGTGTCATTCAGCAATGACACCATCGACGGATGGCATTACTACATTCAGGACTATATGGGCAATAACCGCATGGTCGTGAACAGTGATGGAACGATCGAGCAGGTTACCCATTACTATCCGTATGGTGGAGTGATTGGCGATATCAGCACGAATGAAAACGTGCAGAAGTACAAGTTTGAGGGTAAGGAATTGGACCGCACCTTCGGACTAGACAATTATGATATTCATGCGCGCCAGTACTTCGCCATGATGCCATCGTGGGATAGGATTGATCCGTTGGCAGAGAAGTATTATGGTATCAGTCCATACGCTTATTGTGGGGGAGACCCTGTGAATTTGGGAGACTATGATGGGAAGCAATTTATTACTTTCCTGGGGACGAGCAACCCTATTATGCTCGGTACAAGTGAAGTGATTGTTTCTGGAAGAACACCCATTCTTGGAACTGCTGATAAAGTATCAACATTAGGTAGGTCTGCAAGTGAATCTCAGAATTCTATATTATTGCATCCCGAACAGAATCATCATATTATTCCAAGACAAGCAGCTAAATTAAAGCAAACCAAAGTAGCTCGAAAAGAAGGTTTCAAGGTGGATGGAAGAGAAAACAAAATAAGTGTATCTCGTTTTTCTCGACAAGATGGCAAAGGTCAGCATGGCAATCTTCCAAATTACAATAAACAGATTCTGGATGAACTAAGAAATATGACTGAGGAAAAAGGTGGCCCTTCTTTAGCAGAACAGTTTCGTAATTTAGTAGAAAAGATTCGACATATTATAATGGAAAACCCCAAAACAAAAATCAACGATATTGAATTAAAATCAACAAATTCAACAACAATTAAAAAATGAAATATTTTACTGTCGATTATAGTTTAGAAACAAAGATAGTTGGTACGCAATATCCGCAAGTATGGGATTTCATCAAAGGATATAAGCCAGAATTAGAAAATAATGGCATTTTTTCACTTTATCAAGATGGATTCCCTATGAACAACCCGGATCTTTCTGGACTTAAGTTGTCAAATGGTTCTAAATATACTGATTTCATGAGCAATGGTTTTGCAGACGATCTTTTTATTCTCAGTGAAGGAGCTAAGTCTCTTCTTGAAACTATGAACATGGAAGAGCATCGTTTTTATCAAGCTAATATTATTAGTTTGCGAAGAAAAACAGAGAAGGCTTATTATTTTATGAAACTATTATCTGAGACTTTTGAGTATGTTGATTTTAATCGTTCATCATTCATCATAAAGAATCAATATGTCGGTGACATAAGAGATACTATTAAAGTGAATTCTTTCCAAGACTTTATGGTCAAAGACAGAGAGATTAGGAATCACTCCAAATGGGAATACTGTCTTCAATCAACATCCATAAAGATGCTGCCTGCTTTTTTTGAACTTAGACTTGACTTGTTTAAGATTTCCCATCCTATCCGATGGTATGTAAGTGCAAATCTCTTTGAGTTGATACACAAATACAAGCTTACGGGGTGGGAGTTTAAAGAAGTGGATTTATGATTGTGTCTTACCCTAATATATCTTGCTCATTTCCTACCACTAAGCGTTACAATACTTAATCTTTATTCGCTTTAACTATTTAACAGAAGGAGCAGAATCGTGTGGTGCTTCGCGTTCTAGGGAGATTGGCATAACTGGTACTTTTTGGCTCAAGCTAGGACTCCTTACCCTAAAATAACTTGACCATTTCTTGCATCGAATCAAAGAAGAATCAATCCTTATCTCGTTCTATCCGCTGAAACTAAAGGCGCGGCATCGTTTGGTGCTGCGCCTTTAGTTTGATTATGAAAAGCCAACATGACAATTACATAGTCAACGGCACTTAAACCGACAAGATTATCAAAATTTTTAGTACATAATTCGTCAAATGCCCACAAATAATCCTATCTTTGCAATCAGTAATTTAACCGCCATTAAATTAACGAATGTTTCATTATGAAATTCTATGACAGACAGTCCGAGCTCGACATCCTACGTCGCAATTGGGCAAACACCACTAACCGCAGCATGATGACTGTCCTGATAGGTCGCAGACGCGTAGGAAAAACCTCATTGCTAACAAGAGGTGGTAACAATGATCAGCCACTCCTTTATATGTATGTCTCAAAAGACAATGAGCGTGTACTCACTCGCAAATTTCAGGCAGCAGCCGAACAATCATTGGGACTACACCTATTCGGACAAACTGAGACTTTTGGGCAACTATTCGAAGAACTCATGCATTTTGGCCAGACCAATCATTTCACCTTAGTGCTTGACGAGTTCCAGAACTTCCTTAGAGTGAATCCCGCAATTCCCAGCCACATCCAAGACATTTGGGACAGATATCATGAGCGTGCACATATTCATCTCATTGCTTGTGGAAGCATATACAGTATGATGCATCGATTGTTTGATAACGATGACGAGCCCCTCTATGGCAGGCAAGATTGTCGAATGAATCTGCAACCCTTTAAGATTAGTATATTAAAGGAAATACTCCATGATCATAATCCATCATATTCTCCTGAAGACCTACTATGTCTATATGCGCTAACTGGAGGCGTTGCAAAATATGTGGCATGGCTCATGGATGCAGGAGCAACAACCAAGGGGCAGATGCTTCAATGGGTCACACAAAAGGGATCTCCCTATTTGTCTGAAGGAACGGAACTGATCATGTCAGAATTTGGCAAAGACTACGCCAACTATCTGAGCATCCTTCAGATGATAGCCCGAGGCATGACTACACAAAGTGAAATCGACAGCGTGATTGGTAAAAATACAGGATCTTACCTCAACAACCTGGAGGAAGACTACAACTACATACATCGCCGATTGCCCATCTTCAGCAAGCCCGGTAGCCGAAACCAGCGCTGGGAGATTGAAGATTGTTTCCTTCGTTTTTGGTTCCGTTTCATTGTAAGTCATCAGTCGCTCGTTGAGATGGAACGCAATGATTTGCTTCTTGAAATTATCGAACAAGGATACACGCAGTATAGTGGCATAGTACTCGAGCAGTATTTCCGTCAAAAATGGATGGAAGAACAGCGCGTCACCCAAATTGGCAACTATTGGGATCGCAAGGGAGAAAACGAGATAGACTTGATCGCAATCAACGACTTGGACAAAACCGCCGTATTGGCAGAAGTCAAACGGCAGTCCCGGAAATTCGACTCCAAGCTCTTAGAGAGAAAAGCTCAAAACCTGCATCAAGAACTCGGAGGCTACACCATCCAACTACTCGGTCTCTTGATGGATGATATGTGAAAAGAGTCTTGCCCTGAAAATACTTGACCGATTTCTGCATCGAAGTAATAAAATAGTCTGTCCTTTCTCGCTCTATCCGCTGAAACCGAAGGCGCGGCATCGTTTGGTGCCGCGCCTTTCGATAAATGGAAACGGCCCAAAGAAAGCATATAGGAGCGAGAAGACATCAAGTGTCCACAAGTAGTGCAATCTTGCGGCAAGATGGTACTATCTGTACGCAAGTAGTGCAATATTGCGATGGGGATTGTATTAAGTGTCCACAGGCAGTACAATATTGCCACGAGATTGTACTAAGTGTCCACAAGTAGTGCAATCTTACGACGAGGATTGTACTAAGTGTCCACAAGAAGTGCAATATTGCGACGAGATTGTATCAAGTGTACACAGGCAGTACATTATTGCGGGAGTCGTTGTACTATCTGTGCGCAAGTAGTGCAATCCTGCAGCAAGATGGCATTATCTGTCCGCAAGTAGTACCACCGTATAAATATTTGGCTTTAGTCTGCCGATAGAGACTCTTTCTTGGAAGAAAATGCATCGAAACTATCGTTGCATGTCCGCTCGCGTACGTTAGGGGACATGCCGCGTTGGTCGCATGTCCGCTCGCGTTCGTTGGAGGACATGCCGCGATGGTCGCATGTCCGCTCGCGTACGTTGGGGGACATGCCGTGATGATCGCATGTCCGCTCGCGTTCGTTGGGGGACATGCCGCGATGATTGCATGTCCGCTCGCGTTCGTTGGGGGACATGCCGCGATGATTGCATGTCCGCTCGCGTTCGTTGGGGGACATGCCGCGGTCGTCGCATGTCCGCAACGGTACAATAGGGGACATGCCGCGATGGTCGCATATCCTCTCGCGTACGTTGAAGGACATGCAGCGATGATTGCATGTCCGCTCGCGTCCGTTGAAGGACATGCTGCGACGGTCGCATGTCCGCTCGCGTTCGTTGGAGGACATGCCACTAAAGAAGAAACGCGTGCCAATCCGCGTGGCGCGATACTTACTGCAAAGGGACAAAAATAACGGACAACCTTTCGGGGCTGTCCGTTTTCCTAAATACTTTATTGTGCACTAAAATCACTTCTTGGTGCGATTGCCATAACGGCTGAGGAACTTATCAACACGACCGGCGGTATCGACGAGCTTGTGCTTGCCAGTGTAGAATGGGTGGCTGGCCGAAGTAATTTCGAGCTTTACCAATGGATACTCAACGCCATCGATCTCGATGGTCTCTTTGGTGGCAACGGTGGAACGAGAGATGAATGTCACGTCGTTCGACATGTCCTTGAATGCTACAGGACGATAGTTTTTTGGATGCAGATCCTTCTTCATTTCTTTCAAGTTTTGTGACCGGGGGTCATGCTCGGTCTGTTAATAATCGGGCGCAAAGATAGTCAATATTTTCCATCGGACGAAATTTATCGCAGCCTAATTTTTCAGATTATGGCAAAAAACGTCGCAACGTCCCTCTTTTGTCATCTGCATCTTGCACTCCCTCTTCGTTCGAACCCAGGAAAAACATCGCAAAGACCGGATTAAACCTTTGAGGCTGAATTGCGTCTAAACCCTGTCATGAAATCAGCTTCGACACGTCGAATGTACCACACACTCGCCCTCATCTGCTTCATCCTCGTCGGATGGAGCTGTTGTCCTGCGGCCTATTCGTTCACCATCACGGGGCGCGTGGCTTCGGCTACCGACGACACGCCCCTGGCGGGCACCACCATCCGCCTGCTGACCCTCCCCGACTCGTCGTTCGTCGTGGGCACCTTCGCGGACCGCAACGGCAACTTCGCGCTCAACAGCTCCCGACTGGACGGTCTGCTCCGCGAACGCAAAGCCCACCAGCGCGTGCTCGTGCAGTTCACCTACGTGGGATTCCAGGAGACACACAAGGCCTTCACGCTGCATCATCGGCAAAAATCGTTCTCGCTGGGCGACGTCTATATGCAGGAGGAACACCGCCTGCTGGGCGAAACGGTGGTCTCGGCCACCCCTCCCCCCATGGTCATCCGCGAAGACACCATCGAATACTATGCCAGCAGCTACCAGCTGGAACCCGATGCCACCGCCGAGGACCTGCTGAAACGCCTGGCGGGCATCGAGGTGGATGCCGACGGCAGCATCACCGCCCAGGGCGAGACGGTGACGAAGGTCTATGTGGATGGCAAGGAGTTCTTCGGTTCGAACGTCCAGGCCACCACCCGCAACCTCACCGCCGACATGTTCGAATCGGTGCAGGTGGTGGACATGAAGACCGAGGAGAGCCGCCTGACGGGCATCGACAACGGCGAGCGGGAGAAGGTGATCAACCTGAAGCTCAAACCCAAGATGCGACGCGGCTACTTCGGCAACGCGGCGGGCGCCTGGGGCGACGGTTCGGGCATCGACGACCGTTTCGAGACCAAGGGCATGCTGGGCTACTTCCACGGCAACAGCCAGCATGCACTGGTCGCCAACGCCAACAACACCAACAACACGGGCTTCGGCGACATGGGCGAAAAGGTGATGCGCAACTCGTCGATGCGCGGCAACCGCAACAGCGGACGGCGCGGCGACGGCCTGAACACCTCGTGGAGCGTCGGCCTCAACCTCAACTACGACAAGGGCAACCGCCTGCGCGACGAGAACACCCCCTTCGCCGTGGGCGGCGACGTGCTCTACGGCGGCGAGAAGCAGAGCGAAGAGTCCAAATCGCACCGCATCAACTACCTCGCCTCGGGGAACACGGGCACCGACACCGAACAGACAGGCGACAACAGGGGGCAGAACGTCCAGCTCGACTTCAAGTTCGAACGGACCTGGGGCAAGCCCGCCGAGGGCGAACACCGCCTGCAGTTCAGCCCCGAGATTGCCTACAACCGAACGGAGACCGACGAGCATTCGAACAGCCGCAACTACCACCTCGACCCCAATGCCGAGGACGAGATCACGGCCCCTCCCTCGACCTACATCAGCCAGACGCAGCGAGCAGGCAACATGAAGCAGCAGGGCGCCACCTACGAACTGGGCCTCACCTACTCCTACACGAAGAAGACCGGGCGCGGCAGGCGCCGAAGCAGCATCCGCCTCAGCCTGAACGGCCGGCACAACGACGGCGACCACTACACCCAGTCGTTCACCAGCTACGACAGCCTCCTCGTCGGCGACCTGAGCCTGCGCAACGACACGGCCATCAACCAATGGCAGGAGGAACGCTCGAACTCCCGAAGCTACCGCGTGCGGCTCACCCACGTGGAACCCATCACCGAACACCAGTTCGTCGAACTGGCTGCCACGGGCAACTTCACCCGCAACACGCAACGCCAGCTCTACCACTTCTGGGACTACGACCTCGGACAATACACCGATTCGGTGAACGGACGTTCGAACCTCGACTACAGCTCGGACTCGCGCACCCAGCAGAACAGCTACACCCTGTCGGCCAGCTACCGGCACGTCACGGAGCGCAGCAACACGTCGGTCGGCATGGACTTCCTGCCCAACACGCAGGACTACACCGACCACTACGACCACTCGCGCGACTACAGCCGCTTCTACATGAACTATGCGCCCCGCGTGGAATACCGCTACAACTGGAGCCGGCGCAAGAACCTGCGCATCACGCTGAACGGCCGCACCACCCAACCCTCGATCAACCAGCTGCAGGCCCGCAAGAACCAGACTTCGGCCACACACGTCACCCTGGGCAATCGGAACCTGGAGCCTGCCTATCAGACCAACTTCCAGGCACGCTTCCGCGCCAACAAGGAGACGGGACAGACGCTGGAGGCTTCGGTCAGCGCCTCGGCACAATTCAACACACTTGCCACCAAACGCTGGTACAGCGCCGACCTCCGCATGGACACCACGATGACGGTGAACCTCGACGGACTGGGGGCCTGGAACGTGCAGGGCGACTTCCGGGGCTCCTTCCCCTTTGCCGACAACCACTGGTACGTGACCACACAGACCATGCTCGGCTACCGCGAGAGCGTGGGTTATGCAAACCTCCGTAGCACCGACACGCAGGTGAACCATATACACAACCTGACGGCCAGCGAACAAGCGGGCATCGCCTACCGCAACGACTGGCTCAATGTGGAGCTGCACGGCAACTACAGCCTGTCGCACAGCGAGGCCACCGTGGTCACTTCGGGAGGACTGGGCACCACCCACCACTTCGGGCTTCGAAGCACTATCTCGGCCCGTCTGCCCTGGAACCTCAGCTGCTCGACGAGCATCGGCTACACGGGGCGTCGCGGCTACTCGGCGGGTCTCACGCGCAACCAGACCCTCTGGTATGCCCAGCTCTCGCGCGCCTTCCTGAAGCGCAAGAACCTCTCGGCCTTCGTGAAGGTGTTCGACATCCTGCATCAAAAGTCGAGCATCTGGCGCAGCATCAGCGCCACGTCGATCACCGACCGCGAAAGCACCACCCTACGGCAGTATTTCCTCGTGGGCTGCAGCGTGAAGTTCAACCAGCGGGGCGGTCACGAAGGACGGGGCAAGCGCGAACGCTCGCCCCGTCGGGAATGAATCTCTTTTTGTCACGAATTAGAGAATTAAAGAATTATCTTTGAACACGAATTATCTTGAATTGACATGAATTTTGTCTGGATGTTTTTTCTTTGTCACGAATTAGAGAATTTGAGAATTATTTAAGTGGGTCGGATGATGGAGATCGTCAAATCAAAAATTCTCTAATTCGATAATTCGTGATAGAAAAGAAAAAGATTCGATAATTCGTGATAGAAAAAAGAATCGATAATTCGTGATAGAAAAGAAAAAGATTAATCTTCGAGAACCGAGACCTGCATGGTGATGTCCTCAACGGGACGATCGCCCGCCTGAGTCTGGACCAGCTGGATCTTATCGACCACATCGAGGCCCTGTTCGACTTCGCCGAAGACCGTGTAGTTGCGGTCGAGGAACGGGATGCCGCCCACCGACGTATAGATCTCGCGCTGCGCCGCGCTGTACTTGGGCTCGCCCATCTCCTTGGCCTTCGCATAGGTTTGCTTCTGCAGTTCCTCCTGCAGGGCCATCAGACCTGCATTGTCGCGGTTCTTGCGCAGCTCGATGATGCGGCTGCGATGCTCGACCACCAGGTCGTTGAAGATGTTCTGCAACTGCTGCTGCGCCATCTGTCGTTCGAGCTGGGTGAGCTTGCCGGCACTATAGACTTCGCCCGTGACGATATAGAACTGGCTACCACTGGAGCGCTTCTCGGGGTTGACCTCATCGCCCTGACGGGCTGCAGCCAATGCTCCCTTCTTGTGAATCAGGTCGTTATTGAACTCAGCCGGGATGGTATAGTCGGGTCCGCCGGAACCGAGGCGTGCGGTCGGTGAAGCGCCACGCGAATCGGGGTCGCCTCCCTGTACCATGAAGTTCTTGATGACGCGGTGGAAGAGCGTGCCATCGTAATAGCCCTCGCGGGCCAGCTTGAGGAAATTGTCACGATGGAGGGGCGTCTCGTCGTACAGGCGAACGACGATGTCGCCAAGAGGGGTTTTGATCAGGACTTTGGACATGGGGGTTAAGAGGGGTTAAGAGGGGTTAAGAGGGGTTAAGAGGGGTTAAGAGGGGTTAAGAGGAGTTAAGAGGGGTTAAGAGGAGTTAAGAAGGGTTTGAAGGGTTTGAGGGGGTTGAGGGGTTGTGCAAACCATTGCATTTGCAATAGTGAGATGACAAAAATATGTTTTTCAGCATATTTTTCATCCAATATTGAAATTTTCGACACAATAATTTGCAAAGAGCGGGAAAATCCGCTATCTTTGCACTGTGTTTTTCATGGTATTAGATTTTAAGGTTAATGCAAAAGGGTCGTTGTGAAACGCCCCTTTCGCATTTTTAAACCCTATTATTCGTATTCAAATATTCCATTCTCGGTCTTGAGCGTCACCTTCGCACCTTCCGGACGTGCTTCGACACGACCGATGATCTGTGCGTCGATGTTGAAGCTCCGGGCAATGTCGATGACCTCCTGGGCATACTGGGCGGGGAGATAGACTTCGAGGCGATGGCCCATGTTGAACACCTTGTACATCTCGGACCAGTCGGTGCCCGACTGCTCGTGGATGGTACGGAAGAGGGGTGGAATGGGGAAAAGGTTGTCCTTGATGACGTGCAGGTCCTTGATGAAATGGAGCACCTTGGTCTGGGCACCACCCGAGCAATGGACCATGCCGTGGAGGTCGCGAAGCGAGCGGTTCTGAGGGGTTAAGAGGGGTTCAGAAGGGTTAAGAGGGGTTGCGTCGGAAGGAGAACGGAAGGCATCGAGGATCTTCTTGACGACAGGGGCATAGGTGCGCGTGGGGCTCAGCACGAGCTTGCCGGCATCGAGGGGACTGCCCTCGACCGGATCGGTGAGCTTCAGTTGTCCGCTATAGACCAGCTCCTCGGGCACGGCGTGGTCGTACGATTCGGGATACTTCGCAGCCAGATACTTGCCGAAGACATCGTGACGTGCCGACGTCAGGCCATTGGAACCCATACCGCCGTTGTATTCCTTCTCGTAGGTGGCCTGTCCATAGCTGGAGAGGCCCACGATGACATCGCCTGCAGCGATGTTGGCATTGTTGATCACATCCTTGCGCTTCATGCGGCAGGTAACGGTGGAATCGACGATGATGGTGCGCGCCAGATCGCCCACATCGGCAGTCTCGCCGCCCGTGCCATACACCCCGATGCCCATGGCACGCAGTTCGGCCATCAGCTCGTCGTTGCCGTTGATGATGGCGCTGATCACCTCACCGGGAATCAGCAGCTTGTTGCGGCCGATGGTCGAAGAAACGAGTATATTATCGACAGCACCCACACAGATGAGGTCGTCGATGTTCATGATGAGGGAATCCTGCGCGATGCCCTTCCAGACGGAGAGGTCGCCCGTCTCCTTCCAGTACATATAGGCCAGCGATGTCTTGGTGCCGGCTCCATCGGCATGCATGATGTTGCAATACTCGGGATCGCCGCCCAGGATGTCGGGGATGATCTTGCAGAAAGCCTGCGGATAGAGGCCCTTGTCGATGTTACGGATGGCATTGTGCACATCTTCCTTGCTGGCACTTACGCCGCGCATCATATACCTTTGATCTGCCATGTATTCAATTAACAATTAACAATTAATAATTAACAATTAAAGCATTGGGCGGCGAGGGCATCGGCACAACGCTGCCCGTCCATTGCCGACGAGACGATGCCGCCTGCATAGCCCGCACCTTCGCCGCACGGATAGAGTCCGCCGATGGTGGGATGGCACAACGTCTCGCGGTCGCGCGGAATACGCACGGGCGATGAAGTGCGTGTCTCGGTGCCCACCAGCAACGCCTCGTTGGTGAGAAAGCCGTGAGCCTTCTTTCCGAACGCCTGGAGCCCCTCCTGCAACCGAGCGCTGATGAACCTGGGCAGCCAGAAATGCAGGGGACTGGCCACCACGCCCGGCGAATAGGACGAGGCAGGCAGGTCGGCCGAAAGACGCGAACCGACAAAATCGGTCATCCTTTGCGCAGGAGCCACCTGCGAACGTCCACCATTGAGCCAGCTTTGGTGCTCAATCTCCTCCTGAACGGCCATCATGGCCAACGGACTGGTCGGGTCGATGTCGAGGTGGAGCTGGCTGGCCAGCAGCGGGATGTCCTCCACACGAATTTCGGTCACCATGGCCGCATTCGCCCATCGTCCGCCTCGCGAACTGGCACTCATGCCATTGACCACCACCTCTTCGGAACGGGTAGCCGACGGCACAATCACGCCACCCGGGCACATGCAGAAGCTATAGACACCCCGTCCATCGGCCTGCGTGACAAAACTGTATTCGGCCGCAGGCAGATAGTCGCCCCTCCCCTCCTTGGAATGATACTGAATCCGATCGATGAGCGACTGAGGATGCTCCAGGCGGCAACCGATGGCCAGTCCCTTGGACTCGATGGGGATGCCTTTGTCGAAAAGCATCCGATAGATGTCGCGTGCCGAATGTCCGGCAGCCAGAATCACGGGGCCCATGAATTCGCGTCCCTCGCTGGAGCGCACACCGACGACCTTGCCGGCATCCAGCATCAATTCGGAGACAATCGTCTCGAAATGGATTTCGCCTCCACACGCCAGAATCCTTTCGCGAATGCCGGCAATGATGGCAGGCAGCTTCTCGGTGCCGATATGGGGATGGGAGGCATCGAGGATGCCCGTGTCGGCCCCAAACTGGCACAAGCCTTCGAGCACACCCTGCACATTGCCGCGCTTTTTGGAACGCGTGAAGAGCTTGCCATCGGAAAAGGCGCCTGCTCCACCTTCGCCGAAACAATAGTTCGAATTCGGATCGACGCGCTGTTCGCGGGTAATCAGCGCCACGTCGCGACGACGGTCGTGCACGTTGCGCCCTCGTTCGAGCAGGATGGGACGAATGCCCCGTTCGATGAGCCGAAGGGCCGAGAAAAGCCCGCCAGGCCCCGCTCCGACCACGACGGCCTGCGGGGCATCGGAAGGAAGTTCCCGATAGTCCACGGGGCGAAAAGTCTGCTGCGGAGGAGCCTCGTTGATGTAGAGGTCCAGGTCGAGCTGCACCATCACCTGACGCTGGCGTGCGTCGATGCTGGTGTGCTTCGTGCGCAGTCCCCACAGCTCCTTCCGGCTGATGGAGAGCTCCCGGCAGACCTGTGCCTCGAGTTGTTCGGCATCGCGCCACACCTGCGGCAGGACACGGATTCGGATATTCTTGATCATATTCCTTTTTTATCACGAATTAGAGAATTATCGAATTGGTGACGCAGAAGCGAAACCTACTAAATGCTAATTCTTTCATTCGATAATTCGTGATAAAGAGATTGATATTACGGGATTACTTGAACAGAAGACGGAACGCCTCATCGACCCGCGAAACGGGACAAACCTGGATCTTGAGCGAGTTCGTCTCGATGCTCTTCAAGGCGATGTTGGGGATAAGGATGCGCTCGAATCCCAGTTTCTCGGCCTCGCGGATGCGCTGCTCCAGCCGAGCCACGGGACGAATTTCGCCCGACAGGCCCACCTCGCCCGTCATGCACGTCAAAGGAGGCAAAGGCATATCCAGATTGCTTGAAAGGATAGCTGCCATCACTGCCAGGTCCATGGCAGGATCGGATACCCGCAGACCTCCGGCGATGTTGAGGAAGACATCCTTCTGCGCCAGCTTGAAGCCTACGCGCTTCTCGAGCACAGCCAACAGCATGTTGAGACGTCGCTGGTCGAAGCCGGTTGTCGAACGCATCGCCGTGGCATAGACGCTGGTGCTGACGAGTGCCTGTGTCTCGATCAGGAAGGGACGCATGCCTTCGATGGCAGCTGCGATAGCGATGCCCGAAAGGTCCTTGTGGTCGGAGTTGAGCAGCAGCTCCGAGGGATTGGTCACCTGCCGCAGGCCCGTGCCCAGCATCTCGTAGATGCCGAGTTCGGACGTCGAACCGAAACGGTTCTTGATGGCGCGCAGGATGCGGTACATGTAATGCTGGTCACCCTCGAACTGCAGGACCGTATCGACGATGTGCTCGAGCACCTTCGGCCCTGCCAGCGAACCCTCCTTGGTGATGTGACCTATGAGGATGACGGGCGTTGCCGACTCCTTGGCGAACTTGAGGATGCGGGCGGCACATTCGCGCACCTGTCCCACGCTGCCCGCACTCGATTCCAGGTCGTCGGTGGCAATGGTCTGGATAGAGTCGATGATGAGGATGTCGGGCTCGACATTGGCGACGTGGGTGAAGATCGCGTCGAGGTTGGTTTCGCAGGCGATGAAGACGTTGTCGAGGGGGGGCGCAGCCATAGATGGCTGCGAGGGAGACGCGGAGGAAACAGGAGACGCGGAGGGGCCAGAGGGGGCGGAAGGGGAAGAGGACGATGACAGGCGGGTGGCGCGGAGCTTGAGCTGATAGGCGGACTCTTCGCCCGAACAATAGAGCACCTTCTTGTCGTGGATGTTCATGACGGTCTGCAGGACGAGCGTGGATTTGCCGATGCCGGGGTCACCGCCCAGCAGAACCATCGAACCAGGCACCAGCCCTCCTCCCAGTACGCGATTGAGTTCGGCGTCGTGGAGGTCGATGCGCTGTTCCTCGCGTGCCTCGATTTCCGAAAGGCGCTTCGGACGCTCCTTCTGCCCCGGCAGTCCCAGCGTGCCGTCGTGGCTCCACTGTACACCGCCCGACTTGCGCGGAGCCTTGCCGATAGCACCTGTCTTGACATCGACAATCTCTTCGACGCACGTCCCCCATTCGCCGCACGAGGGGCATTTGCCGAACCATTTGGGCTCTTCGCAGCCGCATGAGCTGCAGAAATAGGCTGTCTTCTTCTTTGCCATATCGTCTGAAAAACAATTTGCGGCGCAAATATAGTGATTTTTTCGATAACTTGTATCAAAAACGAATCAAATAACCGGAAAATCCTTGGTCACTTCGGGAAAATGACTTATCTTTGCAGCGCGCATTTCAATATTCGGAAACAAAATGGAACAGAAACGAGCAATCATCATGGGAGCCACCTCGGGCATCGGATATGCCGTGGCCCGACGGCTCAGCGCCGAAGGATGGCAACTGGGCATTGCAGGACGAAGGATGGAACGCCTCATCGAGATGCAACGCAAAGACCTCAACGTGGTGGCCATCCAGCAGATCGATGTGACGCGAGAGGAAGCATCGCAGCAGCTGCTGACACTGGTCGGCAAGATGGGAGGCCCCATCGACCTCTATTTCCACAGTTCCGGAATCGGCTACCAGAACCCCAATCTCGACATCGACAAGGAACTCAGAACGGTCGAAACCAACGCCCTGGGCTTCACCCGCATGGTGGCAACCATGTTCAATCACTTTGCCGAAAGACCCGAACAGGAGGCACAGATAGCCGTGATCAGCAGCATTGCCGGCACGAAGGGACTGGGAGCTGCCCCCTCCTATTCGGCCACGAAACGCTACATCAACCATTATCTGGAGTGCCTCACCCAGCTGAAGCACATCCGAGGGCTCAAGCACCTGACCATCTCCGACATTCGTCCCGGTTTCGTTCGGACACCCCTTCTTGACGATGGAGGGAAATACCCCCTGCAGCTCGACGTCGATCAGGTGGCCGCAGAAATCGTGGAGAAAGTCGGGAAGAAAAGGCAGATCATCACCGTGGACTGGCGCTACCGCATCCTCGTCTTCTTCTGGAAGATGATACCACGGTGGGTGTGGGTGAGGCTTAAGATCATATCAAAAGAATGAAACCAAAATTCATCCTACAATTATAAACACACTATTTTAATACAGTTGAACATGAACAGAACTATCACATCACTTCTGGGTGCCATTGCCTTGACATTCGGCATAACAGCGACAATGCAAGCGCAGGCTCCTTCGAACACCTGGAACCCCAATTTGAAGAACGGCATGTATCGCAACCCCGTCATCGATGCCGACTATTCCGACCCCGACGTCTGCCGTGTGGGCAACGACTACTACATGACCTCCTCGTCGTTCGCCTGCTTCCCGGGCCTGCAGATCCTCCATAGCACCGACCTGGTGAACTGGGAGCTCATCGGACATGCCCTGACCGACGACTATCCCGTTCTCCCGGAATTCGAAGGCACCGACCTCGACTGGCGCAAGAAGATCCAGCACGGCAACTACGTATGGGCACCTGCCATCCGGTATCACGACGGTTGGTTCTACATCTATTGCGGTGACCCCGACCAGGGCCTCTTCATGACCAAGACACAGGACCCCGCAGGCACGTGGGAGCCCATCGTCTGGGTGAAGAAGGGCAAGGGAATGATTGACTGCTGCCCCCTGTGGGACGAGGACGGCAAGGCCTACCTTTCGCATGGTTGTGCCGGTTCGCGTGCCGGCGTGAAATCTGTCCTCTTTGTCGCACCCATGTCGCCCGACGGCACAAAGGTGATCGGACCCTCGCGTATCGTATATGACGGACACGAGGACCAGCCCACCATCGAGGGCACCAAGTTCTACAAGCGCAACGGCTACTACTACATCTTCAGCCCCGCCGGTGGCGTGAAGTACGGCTGGCAGGTAGAACTCCGCAGCCGCAGTCCCTTTGGTCCCTACGAGGAATATGTGGGCCTGGCTCAGGGCAAGTCGAAGATCAATGGCCCTCACCAGGGCGCGTGGGTCGATACACAGAATGGTGAGGACTGGTTCCTTCACTTCCAGGACAAGCATGCCTATGGCCGCGTCGTACACCTCCAGCCCGCCCGTTGGGTGAACGACTGGCTCGTCATCGGTGAGGACAAGGACGGCAACGGATGCGGCGATGCCGTAGCACAATGGAAGAAGCCCAACCTCCCCTCGTCGGGCGAATTCCAGCCTCTCGAAGACGACGAGTTCGACTCTCCCGAACTGGGTCTGCAATGGCAGTTCGAAGGCCCCTACAGCCACTATTGGTACTTCTGCGATGCCAACAAGAGCAAGCTGCGCCTCTACGGCGTGCAGCGCCCCGACGACTTCAAGAACCTCTCGGACCTGCAGAACGCCCTGCTCCAGAAGTTCCCCACCGAGAACTTCACAGCCACGGCCAAGATGCAGTTCATCCCCAACCCCGACTACAAGGACAAGGGTGAAGAAGGCGGATTCATCATCAAGGGACAGGACTACGCAGCAATCAAGATTGTCAGCACCAGCGATGGCTGCGAACTGCGCTATGTCACCTGTGCGGATGCGATGAAGGGTAAGGCCGAGAATATCGAGAAGCGTGTGGAGCTGAAGATGTCGAAGATGAAGGCACCCTACACCCAGAAATATGCCGTCGATGACATCCCGCAGCCCCGTATGGCCACCCAGGACGTCTATGTGCGTGTTACGGTGAAGAGCGAAGGAACGGGCAACGCCATCAAGTCGAAGGCACAGTTCTCCTACAGCCTCGACGGCAAGAAATACAAGAAGATCGGCGACGAATTCACCGTGAAGGAAGGACGCTGGATTGGCGCAAAACTCGGGTTCTACAACTCCCGACCTGGCGTCAAGAACGACGGAGCCTTCCTCGATATCGATTGGATCAGATTCGAAAAGTAGACTTTCAACCCCTCTTAACCCCTCAAACCCCTCAAACATCTCGAACCCTTCGCTCCGAGCTCTGCTCGCGCGCAACGAAGTGAGCAACCCCTCAAACCTCTCAAACATCTCGAACCCTTGAACCCCTCTATTGTACTAGGCGTCATCGTCCTTTACTTCCTGATGGTGTTTGGCGTAAGCTGGTGGACAACCCGCCGACATGACCGCGACACCGAAACCTTCTATCGTGGCGATCGCAAAAGCCCCTGGTGGGTGGTGGCGATTGCCATGATTGGTACGTCCATCTCGGGCGTGACCTACGTCAGCGTGCCCGGCATGGTCGAGGCCAAGCAGATGAGCTACATCCAGATGGTCCTCGGCTTCGTCTGCGGCTATTTCGCCGTGGCATACATTCTGCTGCCCCTCTACTATCGCCTCGGCCTTTCGAGCATCTACGTCTATCTGGAACAACGCTACGGACGCTATGCCCACAAGACGGGAGCCTCGTTCTTCCTGCTGAGCAAGTACCTCGGCTGCGCTGTCCGCATGTACCTTACAGCCGTCGTGCTGCAGCTCGTCCTCTTCGACCAGCTGGGTGTACCCTTCGCCCTTTCGGTGGCCTGCATCATGCTCGTCGTCTGGCTCTATTCGTTCCGTGGAGGTGTCAAGACACTCGTCTGGACCGACCTGCTGCAGACGCTCTGTCTGCTGGCTGCCATGATCGGCTTCGTCATCTGCATCAGTTCGGCCATGGGCCTCAACTTCACGGGACTCTGCCACACCATCTCCGAAAGCCCCATGTCGCGTGTTTGGTTCTTCGACGATGCCAACGACACACGCTTCTTCTGGAAGCAGTTCCTCGGCGGCATGTTCACCACCATTGCCATGACCGGCCTTGATCAGGACATGATGCAGAAGAACCTCTCGTGCAAGTCGCTGAAGGAGGCGCAGAAGAACATGGTTTCCTACGGTTTCGGCTTCCTCCCCGTCAACCTCATATTCCTCTCGCTCGGTATTTTATTATATATGTACGCGCGTGAAGTGGGTGTCGATCGCAGTGGTGACGAGCTCTTCCCCTACCTGGCCACCGGCATCAACCCCACAACGGGCCAGCCTTTCCTGCCGCTTATAGTTAGCCTGCTCTTTGTCCTGGGTCTCGTGGCAGCTGCCTTCTCGTCGGCAGGCTCGGCCGTCACAGCCCTGACCACTGCCATCATGGTCGATTTCCTGCGAAAGAATCCCAGTGAGGAAGGATCGAGGGGTTTGAGAGGTTTGAAAGGTTCGAGAGGTTTGAGAGGTTTGAGAGGGTCGATAGAAGGCCAGCGATTCTGGGTCCATCTCATCAACTCTATCCTGATGGGCTTCATGATCTACCTGTTCCACCTCCTCGCCTCGGGTTCGGTCATCAACGCTGTCTATGTGGTCGCCTCCTATACCTACGGTCCGCTCATCGGACTGTTCTTCTTCGGCATGTTCACCCGTTTCGAGGTGAAGGACGGATGGTGGATTCCCGCCATCTGCATCGCATCACCCCTACTCTGCTTCGTTCTCGACCAATACTCCGAAGCCTGGTTCAATGGGTACAAGATTGGCTACGAGATGCTGCTCATCAACGGCGCCCTGACGGCCCTCGGCCTGTTTATGGCCAAAAAGTAAACGACCTTACTTTCTCAAGCAAGATCGTTCATGTAGTGATTTACCATTAAAATCCCTTTAGATTATGGGGAGCCGAAGACGGGACTCGAACCCGTGACCCACGCATTACGAATGCGTTGCTCTACCAACTGAGCCACTTCGGCAATATTGTGCTTAAAAGCGGGTGCAAAGATAGCGAATTTTCACATTATCTCCAAATTTTTTGCCAAGAAAATCTCATTTTTGGCGCATTTTTTGTGTTTTCACCTAAAATACGATGTCCAAATCGAGCAGAATTGGGAGGTGATCGCTATAACCGCCCTCAAACTCGTACCCGTAATAGCTTCTCTTCGGGCGATGTCCGAGATAGGTCACATCCTCGGTGAGCATAAAGGGCAGGCTGAACGAGCAAGCATCGCTGAAGGACAACCTGGGACAGCCCGCATGCACCACGAACTGGTCGAGAAAGCCCCATGTGCCCTGGTACTTATGGCTGCCATAGTGCGAAGGATGCCGCTTCAGCGACCGCTGCAGCCCGACCATCAGGTTCGTATAATCCTTGCCCCACCATGCCTTCGAGGCCTTTGCGTAGTCGTTCATGTCCCCCATGATGACGATGCTTGGCTTCCTTCTGATTCCACGAAGGCTGTCGGCAAGATGCATCACGGTTCGATGAGCCGCATCGCGAGCCTTCTGGCTCAATTTTGCACCACCCAACCGGCTGGGCAGATGGCAGACTATCACATCGAGCGTGTCGCCGCTCACCACCCTGCCCGCAGCATGCAGCACATCGCGTGTCGGACGGACACCATCGGGCAACTTCACACGATGGAAGTCGGCATGAAGCAGCTTGAAGTCGGAAGGCTGATAGAGCAGCGCCGTCTGGATGCCGCGTACGTCGGGACCATTGCTCACAATGTAGTTATAGTGCAGGTCGCGCAAGGGGGTGCTATGCGTCCAGTAATGCATCACGCTGTCCCCTTCCACCTCAGCAAGACCAACCACCATGGGTGCCATACCATCCCCTGCCGCCACAATGACACGCGACAGCTGCAACAGCTTCTGACGCAAGCGTCCCCTCGTCCAGTGGCGGATGCCCTCCGGCGTATATTCATCGTCAAGCCGCAGCGTATCGTCATCCGGCCAGAACGCATTCTCTACGTTCCAGAACATAACGCGTTGATGCTGCACGTTCTCCCTGTCCTGTGCCAGCGAACAGGAGAAGAGGATGAAAAAGGTGATAAGGGTTACAAATCTCATAAGGAAATCCTTGTACTGAAACAAAGCGGATGCACGGGAAAACAGATGCTCCTGATTCAAGCGATAAAAAAACCGGACCACCCAAAAGATGATCCGGTGAGCCATTATCAGTAACTCGATTAAGCCTCTGCAGTCTGAGCCTCTGCAGCTTCAGCAGCAGCCTTGGCCTCAGCAGCCTCAGCAGCAGCCTTGGCAGCAGCCTCAGCCTTCTTGGCATCAAGTGCCTCTTTCTTGGCATTCTTGACAGCAACCTCAGCATTGGCAACCTCCTTGGCCTTCTTGGCAGCTTCAGCAGCCAGACCGGAGATCTTGGAGGTAATCTTAGCCTCCTTAGCCTTCATCCAGGCATCAAACTTAGCCTGAGCCTGCTCAGCGGTGAGGGCACCCTTCTTCACACCTCCATTGAGATGCTTCATCATGAGAACACCCTTGTAGGAGAGGATACGACCAGCAGTGAGAGTGGGCTGTGCACCAGTCTCAACCCAGTAGAGGGCGCGTTCGAAGTTAAGATTAATAGTAGCAGGGTTGGTGTTGGGATTGTAAGTACCGATCTTCTCAATATACTTACCATCACGTGGCGCTCTGCTATCTGCGACTACGATGCTATATACAGCGTAGTCCTTGTGACCATGTCGTGCAAGACGGATCTTTGTAGCCATTTCGCAAATTGATTTAAAGATGTTAATACTAATGCAATCCTTGGCGGAAGTGGTGACACGTCACGTTCCCCGGTTTTGCGGACGCAAAGATAGATATTTTATTCTAATAATCAAAATATTTGTACTGAAAATTTTGCGTTTCGTAGAAATTTACCTTTCCAATCGATAAACTTTTCTGTTTTTGCAAGGTCAAAAAGGCAAAGTTGGTAATTATCAATATACAAAAACATTTGTCAAAACAAAAAAACTACAAAAATGAAAAAGATTCTTTTAGCAGCAATCTGCTGCATGGCGATTGCAACGAGTGATGTTATGGCACAAGACCAGCCCCAAGGACGAGGCATGCGCGGCTCAGGCCGTATGCAGATGTTCCAGTTGGCTGACACCACCATCACCAACCAGATGGACCTCACTTCAGCCCAGCAAGTCGAGATAGCCAAGCTCAACGAGAACTACCGCGAACAGTTGAAGGCAGACAACGAAAAGGGCAAGAAGATTGACAAGGAGACACGTGAGGCACGACGCGCTCAAATGGAAGCAACGCGCGCTGAAGGACGCAAGCAGCTGCGCGCCATCCTCGGCACCGAACTCTACATTGAATATCTCGAAAAGGCCCTCGATCGTCGTCCCATGATGATGGGCGGTCCGCGTGGACAACGGCCCGACGGACAGAACATGCAGCGCTCACGTGGTATGCGCGGAGGTGGAGGTTTCGGCGGTGATTTCGGCGGTCGCGCATTCAGCGAAGATTTCTAACCTACCCCGTTATAATGTTTTATCTTTCCCCATCAAGCGGGAATTCAAACCAGTTTTAATAAATTCAACCTGCAATGAACTGGCTCTCCGAAGCCAGCATCAAGGCAAAAACAAAAGCAAGCCACCTTCACGGTCGGCTTGCTTCATTTTTTATGAAAAGACAGCACGGACAAGATAGAAAAGACGAACCCAGAGGTCAAAGATTCTTCTTGAAGTAGCTGCAGACCTTCTTATAGATATGGACGTTGCTGTTGCCGCCCTGGATGAAGTGGTTGCGGTTGGTATAGACCATCATATCGAAATCGAGGTCATTCTGCACGAAGGCTTCAGCCACTTCGTAAGTGTTCTGCGGATGCACATTGTCGTCGGCAGTACCCGTGACGATAAGGAGCTGGCCCTTGAGATTCTGGGCACGGCTCAAAACAGAGCTATTCCTGTAGCCCTCGGCATTCTGCTGGGGCGTACGCATGAAACGCTCGGTGTAGATGGTGTCGTAGAACTTGAAGTCGGTGACAGGAGCCACAGCCACACCGGCCTTGAAGACATCGTTCCCGCCGCACATCGTCATCAGCGTATTGTAGCCGCCGAAACTCCAGCCCCAGATACCGATGCGAGAGGCATCGACGTAGGGCAGTGCAGCGGCATAGCGACCTGCAGAAAGCTGGTCCTCGGCCTCACGCACACCCAGTTCGCAATAGACCTGGCGCTCCCACTGGGCTCCACGGCATGCCGTGCCTCGGCCATCGACAGTCAAGGCAACGAAACCCTCCTGTGCCAAGTACATGGGGAAACCGAACTCCCAACGGTCGAGCACCTCCTGCGAACCAGGGCCGCCATACTGTTCGAGTACGCATGGAGCCTTGCCGCTGACATTGTTCGGACGGATGACATAGCCATTCAACTTGTCGCCACGTTCGGTGGCCATCTGGAAGAACTCGCGCTTGGGTTGGCCGGCCACCTCCTGACGAAGGGTCGCATTGTCCTCGAGCGTCTTGAGCACCTTGAGGCCCTGCACACTTTCGAGGGTGACGCGGGTGGGCGTATCAGCATCACTGTAGTAGTGCTGCATGTAGATGAAACCACGGCTGAAGGCGGCACTGTGCGTGCCACGACAACCAGCCCCATCACGTCCACCATTGAAGAGCGGTGTCATCACGCCCTTGGCATCAATCTTATAGATGCCACGTGTCAGTTCGGAGGGCACCGAGGAATTCTTGCCGACATAGGCAACCTGAACGTAGGCGCAACGTGACACGGGGTCGTAGCCATAGACATTGGTCAGGTCAAAATTGCCCTTGGTAAGCTGACGCTGCTGCTGGCCTAACATATTATAATAATAAAGGTGTCGCCAACCCGAACGCTCGCTGGCAAAGGTGAAGCCATTCTCGTCGAACAGGATGGCATCGAGATCAGCTTCGGCAATATACTGGTCGTTGGTATCCTCGAGAATGAGCTTGGACACACCGCTGCGAGGATTGACAAAGTAGAGTGACAACTTGTTCTGCAGGCGGTTCATGGTTATCACGGCCAACTTGTCCTCAGCCTTGGTGAACTGAATGCGCGGGATGTAGCCATCGGCATCAACGGGAACATTGAGCTGATTGAGCTTCTTGGTATAGACATCGTAGGACCATGCTGTCACCTTGGAGTTCACTTCGCCTGCCACAGGGTACTTATAGACATACTGCCCGGGGTAAAGCTCATACTCGGGGTATTCGGGGAACTGGCCCTTGTAGGTAGGCAGCCAATACTCCTTCACCTCACTTTCGTCCCACTTCAAGAAGCAGAAGGTCTTGGAATCGGGGCTCCATGCGATTGCACGGTCCATCGAGAACTCTTCTTCATACACCCAGTCGGGCACACCGTTGATGATCTTGTTACGGGCTCCATCGTCGGTCACCTGGCGTTCGGCAAGGTCAATGCCTGCCGACATCACACGCACATAGTACAGGTTGTTGTCGCGCATGAAGACGAGCTGACGTCCATCGGGAGCCATCGTTACGGCCTGCACCTTCCCTTCGGTCAGACGCTTGAAGGCCTGGCGACGAACACCGCCGGCTTCGATGACAAAGTAGAAATAGTCGGCCTTGTAGCTGCGACGATATATTGACTCGCGGTTACTCCAGACAAGGAGGCGTTCCTCGTCCTGCGAGAGTTCGTAGCCCGAGAGCTTGAGGCTGCTTACGTCAAGACCCTCTTCGGGCTTCACCTTGTTCAGATTGAGCAGGGTATCGACAGCGTGGCCGTTGCTATACTGATACTTGACGATGGCGCGTCCATCGGCAGAGATGGCCGTATAATGCTTGCCATCGGCGGTGCTGCGGAAGGCGGGCACACTCTTGCCACGATAATGTCCGCCACGGATGGCTTCTACGGTGATTGGCTCAGCAGCCTTGGCAAGGGATGAAACCAACAAGGCAAGCGAGCAGATGAGTAAAGTAAGTCTGTTCATATTAATCCATTCTATTCTTATAGTCCTCGTAAGTATATTCGCGAAGTACGTCAATCGACCCATCTTCGCGGAAGAAGGCGATAGAGGGATGGGTGACGCCGTTGAAGGTGTGAGTCTTGACAGTCGTATAGTGGAGCATATCCTCAAAAAGGATGTATTCGCCCACCTGCAGTTCATGGTCGAAAAGCCAGGAACCCAGGAAATCACCGCTCAGGCAACTGTTGCCACCCAGACGATAGATAGGTCTACCGCCCGCTTCGCCGGCTGCCGACAAAGGAAGGGACTCAGCACCACGGACGGCAGGCTGATAGGGCATCTCCAGGCAATCAGGCATGTGGCAGGCAAACGATACGTTGAGAATGGCCGTTCGGATGCCATGATTCTCGACGATATCGACCACTTGGCTGAGCAGTGGGCCCGTCTGCCAGGCAAAGGCACTGCCCGGTTCGAGGATGACCTTGAGCCAAGGATAACGCTGGCGCAAGGCACGCAACAAGGCAATGAGGTGAGCCGTGTCGTAATCGCTCCGCGTCATCAGATGGCCGCCACCCAGATTGAGCCACTTGAGCTGGGGAAACCACTTCGAGAACTTTTCCTCGAGATGGGACAATGTACGTTCCAATGTATAGGAATCGTCCTCGCAATGGCAATGGCAATGGAAGCCTTCGATGCCCTCGGGAAGCTGCGCAGGCAAGTCGTCAGCCAGCACACCGAAACGAGATCCGGGCGCGCAGGGGTTATAGAGTGCCGTTTCGATTTCGCTGTACTCCGGATTGACTCGGATGCCGCACGATGCCTTGTCCTTCGCCTGTGGATAGAAATGCTCGAACTGATGCAGGGAATTGAAGGTGATGTGGCCCGAACAACGTAGGATTTCGGGGAAATCGCGATTGGTGTAGGCGGGACTGTAGGTGTGAGCTGGCGAACCGAACTCCTCGAAAGCGAGACGAGCCTCCCAAACCGACGAGGCTGTGGTGTGACGAATGTATTCGCGGAAGACGGGGAAGGTCTTCCAGAGGGCATAGGCCTTGAAGGCAAGGATGATCTCCACGCCAGACTGTTCGGCAACATCACGAATCAGCGCGAGGTTGCGCCTCAGCAGCTTCTCTTCAAGGATGTAGCAGGGCGATGGAAAACGGCAATAGTCCGACTCACGGATATATGATTCGATGGAATACGGGGTCATCTTGGGTCATATAGATTGTATTTCGGCCGCAAAGTTAAGAATTTATTCCCACATTTTAAAATATTTGTCCAAATATTTCGCCATCTTACAAAAAAAAGCTATCTTTGCACCCGCAAAATTCTTTGATATTTGCATCTCCCCGCTAATGGCTGTGGGGTTTATGTTGAACGGTTTATTGTAAAATTGTAAAATCAGATGAAGAAGTGGCATATTGAGGACTCTGCGGAGCTCTACAATATTCATGGATGGGGTGTCAGCTATTTTGACATCAACGAGAAAGGTCATGTAGTGGTAACCCCCAAGAAGGACGGCGTGCAGGTGGATCTGCGCGAAGTGATGGATGAGCTGGCGCTGCGCGATATCCAGGCGCCCGTGCTCCTGCGATTCCCCGACATCCTCGACAACCGCATCGAGCGGATGTCACAGTGTTTCCAGAAAGCAGCCGAGGAATACGGCTACAAGGGGGAATGCTACACCGTCTATCCCATCAAGGTCAACCAGATGCAGCCCGTCGTCACCGAGATGGTGAGTCACGGCAAGAAGTTCAATCTGGGACTGGAAGCCGGCTCAAAGCCTGAGCTGCACGCCGTGATTGCCGCCTGCACCGACTATGACTCCATCATCATCTGCAACGGCTACAAGGATGACTCGTTTGTGGAACTCGCTCTGCTCGCCCAGAAGATGGGCAAGCGCATCTATATCGTTGCCGAGAAGCTCAATGAACTCGAAATCATCGACCATATTGCCAGGCGCCTGAATGTGCGCCCGAACATCGGCATCCGCATCAAGCTTGCTTCGTCGGGTTCCGGCAAATGGGAGGAGTCGGGCGGCGATGCTTCGAAATTCGGACTCACCAGCTCCGAACTGCTCGAGGCCATGGAATACCTCGAATCGCACAACCTGAAGGACTGCCTGAAGCTGATCCATTTCCACATCGGCTCGCAGGTCACCAATATCCGTTACGTCAAGACTGCAATACGCGAAGCTTCACAATTCTATGTGCAGCTCCGCAAGATGGGCTTCAACGTGGAATTTGTCGATGCAGGCGGCGGCCTTGGTGTTGACTACGATGGCACCCGAAGCGCTTCGAACTGCTCGTCGGTAAACTATTCCATCCAGGAGTACATCAACGACATCATGTACCAGATTATGGAGGCAGCTGACAAGAACGAGCTCCCCCACCCCAATATCATCACCGAATCGGGACGTTCCCTTTCGGCCCACCACTCCCTGCTCGTCATGGAAGTGCTCGAGACAGCCTCACTGCCCGAGATGCCCGAGGAATGGGAAGTCGGACCGGACGACCACGACCTGGTGAAGGAACTGTACGAGATCTGGGACACGCTGACCCAGCGTTCCGCCCTCGAGTCGTGGCACGATGCCCAGCAGATACGCGACGAAGTGCTGCAGCTCTTCAGCCATGGCATCATCGACCTCAAGACGCGAGCCCAGATCGAAAAGCTGTTCTGGAGCGTCACCCGTGAAATCAACAACCTCATCACAGGCATGAAGCGCGTACCCGAAGAGCTGCACAATATCCCGAAGCTGCTCGCCGACAAATACTATTGCAACTTCTCGCTCTTCCAGTCGCTGCCCGACATGTGGTCGATCGACCAGATCTTCCCCATCATGCCCCTCCAGCGCCTCAACGAACGCCCCGACCGCAAAGCAACGCTGCAAGACATGACCTGCGACTCGGATGGCAAGGTGCAGAGCTACATTGCCGAGAACCAGATTGTCAACTCCATGCCCATCCACTCGCTCAGGAAGAATGAGAAGTACTACCTCGGCGTCTTCCTGGTGGGCGCCTATCAGGAAATTCTCGGCGACCTTCACAACCTGTTCGGCGATACCAATGCCGTCCACATCACCGTGAACAAAAACGGCTATGAAATCGACCAGACCATCGATGGAGAAACAGTGCAGGACGTGCTGCGCTGGGTGGAATACGACACGAAGAAGATGGTGCGCACCCTTGAAACGTGGGTTACCAAATCGGTGAAGACCGGACGCATCTCGCTCGAAGAGGGCAAGGAGTTCCTCAACAACTACCGCAATGGTCTTTACGGATACACTTATCTGGAGAGGGATTAAGAAGAACTAAAAGGTTCGAGTAGTTCGAAGGGTTCTGAAAATGAAAAAAGGCAAACGTCATCACGACGCCTGCCTTTCCTTTTGCCTTAATAATTAATTACACATACAATTTGCTATTCACTAATTAAGAGTAATAACCTTTATATTGATTGATAAAACAAAAATCATTTGTTTTCAAATGCCGGTGCAAAGATAGGCGTATTCCGCAAAATGACCAAATAATTTTGTAACATCTACGTTTTAAAATGTTCCACGCCCCTAAAAACACCCAAAAAACGTGTCAAAGGCTCTTGCCGATGACACGTTTTTGCTATTTCTGATATTACTCGAGGTCTAATTGCATGACATCATCGAGTCCATTTGTGCATGCATTCCACTCGGGAAGACCGGGTCCGTTGGGGTCGCCCTGTTTCATGAAGTTGCTCCAATAATCCACCATACGCCGGCTGAGTGCCTCGTCGGCTTCGACCAAAGGTCGCCAGCAACGCTTGGTTGTGCCAAAGACATACCAGAGCTCGGAGGAATGGAAAGCTCCGGAACCATTGCCGGGCAGACGACGACGGAACTCATATACGTAGGGCGCCTTACCCTTCTCGCGCAATCGGGAGGCAAGATAAGCGTAAGGTTCACCCATGCGGGTGAATGCCATGTCGTCAAGTGTACTGCCCATCATGATGGGGATATGAGGAACAAAGTCCTTATCGATGCAGGCTGCGAGGCCGCCTTCGAGAACCTTGCCGTCAACATTAGGCTGAAGCATGAGGAACGGCATGTTGTTGGCTGCTGCATAATGTCCGATGACCTCCTGCAGTTCCTGATAGCTCATGCTGCGCATCTTGTCGAGACTCAAGTCGCCCATGAGTGTCTTGCCAAGCTGTTCGTACTGAGCGAGAGACGCGGCCTCCATACCATCGTTGCCATCAGGACTGATGGCTCCTCCGCTCTGGATGATAGCTTTTGCAATCTTACCCTTGGTGAGTGGGGAACAAAGCAGGTTACGGACGCTCATTGCACCAGCACTCTGTCCGAATACGGTAATGTTGTCGGGGTCTCCGCCAAAATTAGCTATGTTTTCGCGCGTCCAGTCGAGAGCCTTGATCTGATCGAGCATACCATAGTTGCCGGAGAGATGGTCGGCATTTTCGGCCGAAAGTTCGGGATGTGCCAGGAAGCCAAATGCACCCAAACGGTAATTGATGGTGACAAGGATGACACCGCGTTTGGCGTAGGCATCACCATCAAACTCCTTCTCGTAGCCAAAACCTGCGATAAAGGCACCTCCATGAATCCATAATGCAACAGGCAGCTTATCGCCTTTCTTTGCTTCAGCAGGTTTCCAAATATTCAGGTAGAGACAGTCCTCGCTCATCTCCGGATCGCCTTCGGAGAAGAACTCCTTGACGTAGTCCACATCACCATACTGATTGATGACAACAGAATCGGGACCGGCTACGTGGGGTGGCTGGAAGGAGATGGGGCCAAAATGATCGGCAATCAACACGGTGTCCCAGGGAACAACGGGCTGAGGAGCTTTCCAGCGCAATTCACCGATAGGAGGAGCAGCATACGGAATACCCTTGTAAACAACAACTCCCGGCGTTTCGGAGAAAATACCCTGGACTTTGCCTCCTGTAATGTCAATCACGGGATTGGGATTCGAACTGTCTGTCGCACAAGCGCTCAGACACAACGCAATCATTGCAAAGGCGAAAGAATGTTTCATATATGTATTGGATTAGTAATGTATATATGTATATAGTGCTGCAAATATCGTGAAAAAAACAGTACTTTCCAAATTATAGGACCAATTTCTGACCAAAAATAGCAAAAAGACCTACGTTTTCAACCTTCCAACCTTTATTTGCAACCAGAAGTGACACAACAAAGCCCAGACTTTCACAAGTCCGGGCTTAATGACATACACACACAATTAATTAACTAACCTATAATCTTAAACTTTCCAATGAGAAATATAATTCTGATTTCTGGTGCAAAGATAGGCCATTTCTGTGAAATATGCAAGAGTCGGTAAACTATAAGGAGAAAAGATATGAAAAATATATATTGTAAATCAAATGATTGTACAAATTTCCACCACTAAAAATGTAGATTAACAGGAAGGGCTGAAAAACGAGTTCCAAGTCATCATGAAACAATCTTTAGCAAAAGAAATTGGTCTAAAGCTGAAAGAAACGATTTAAAAATGACGTAGGCTGTCTCACGACAGCCCACAGTCCAAAAATCATTCACTTATTGTTACCATTTATTGCCTTATGGTGCAAATATAGGGTGTTTTTGAAATATAACCAACAAAATGTACAACTTATTTTTCCATTTCATAACGAACGCCGCATTTTTCCCCACTAAAAAACATCCAAATCGACGGATTGATACCCATAATGTACTTTTTGCAGCCCAAAATGTAACAAGCAGAAGGCCAAGCTGCAAACATCGGAAATTAACAGGGCAAGGCTCTGAATTTTCGTCTTAGAAAAGGTTCAGATTGGATACCATGCATGACAATATGGACAATTAAGGCCACCGACAATCAGAAAAAAGGATAAAGAGGACCAACATTTGAAAAATAGTATGTATATTTGTAAAATTTTAGAACAAAAATTCCTTCAGAAACAAACATCCAAATAGATTCTTTATGAATTTCTTAGACCGTAACGAATTCAACTTCAAGCCTTCGCAGAAGGTGATAGATGCCGTCAGAAACTTCGACCCGCAAGATCTGTGTTTCTATACCCGCATCTACGACCAGGGAAAGAAGAGCGTCGTGTCGGTGCGTCTGAGCGAGATCTACGGAGTACCCGAGGAACAGGTGCTGCTGGGCTATGGTGGCGAGGACATCCTGAAGAACGTCGTGCATTACTATCTTACAAAAGGCGACAACCGTTCCATCCTGATTCCAGAATTCTCGTGGTGGTACTACAATCGAATCGCCAGCGAATGCGGCGGCGAAACCCACATGTATCCCCTGCACGAACTGGAAGACACCTTTGCCTACGATGTAGATGAAGTGATTGAATACACCTGCCGACTGCACCCACGTATGTTACTCATCGCATCGCCCAACAACCCTACAGGCAACAGCTTGACTCCCGACGAGATTACGCGCATCATGGAACATATTCCAAGCGATACGATGGTGCTGATTGACGAGGCTTATGCTTCGTTCATTTCAGCCGACACCGACTACATTGCCCCTCTGGTTGGGAAGCACTCGAACCTCATCATCTCGCGCACCCTCTCGAAATTCTATGGACTGCCCGGACTCCGCATGGGCTTCGGCTTCATGGGTAAGGGACACGAAGGTTTCCTGAACTATGCCAACAAGTACCTGGGCTACAATCGCTTCTCGGAGGCTGTGGCACTTGCTGCCCTGGAAAGTGACGAGCACTATCGCGATGTGGCCAACCAAATGCAGTGGGACCGCGACCTCTTCAAGCACGAACTCGCCGGCTTGCCTGGCTTCAAGATCTATAAGTCGGTTGCCAACTTCATCCTCATCAAGTACCCCATCGAAATCAAGGAGGCACTGATGGAAGCCTTGAAGATACAAGACTACAAGATCAAGTTCATGACCGACAAGGGCCTCGAATCGTGTCTGCGCATTACCTTAGGGCGTCCTGAGCAGATACAGGTTGTGGTAGATACCATTAAACGGATTGCCACACAATGAAAGCCCTCATCCTTGCTGCCGGCACAGCCTCGCGTCTGCGCCCCTTGACCAACAACACGCCCAAGTGCCTGCTTCAAGTGGGCGAGCGTTCCCTGCTCCAGCGTTCGATGGATGCCCTGATTGAAAATGGCGTCAACGAGTTTGTCATCGTCACCGGCTATCTGCACGAAAAGATTGAGCGGTTTGTCGGCGAACAGTATGGCAATGCCATCCGAGTACGATTCATCCACAACGACATCTTCGCCTCTACCAACAACATCTATTCCCTCTGGCTGGCCCGTCCGGCCGTCGAGGGGGAAGAAATCCTACTGCTCGACAGCGACCTGCTCTTCGATCCCCAGATTGTCACCCGCATCCTTTCCTACAATGTGCCCAATGTGCTCACCCTAATCCAACATGAACTAGGAGAAGAGGAGATGAAAGTCGTGACGACTGACGGCATTATCCTCGAAATCAGCAAGACCTGTGACCCCAGCAAGGCAGCCGGCGAGAGCTTGGGCATCGAGAAGATGAGCCCTGCCTACACCCGCGCCCTCTATGCCGAACTGGACAGGATGATGAATCAGGAGCATCTCGAAAACAAGTTCTACGAACTCGCCTTCGAACGCCTCATCCCCCAGGGACACACCTTCAGCGTCCTGGATGTCAGCGACCTCTTCAGCTGCGAACTCGACACGGTAGAGGACTTCGAGAATGCCAAGCAGAAGATTCCCGCATCACTCTACTGATTTCTGCAATTCGTTTTGATATGGCCAACTACGACATCCGTCCCCTCCAGCTTCGCATCTTACGCATTCTCCTTGCTGTCCAGAAGGTCTGCGAGGAACACGACCTGCGCTACTTCATCATAGCCGGCACCCTGCTCGGTGCCGTTCGACACAAGGGTTTCATTCCCTGGGACGACGACCTCGACATCGCCATGC